>JACCDZ011985868.1_pt1 | contig 13489 bp, 17 predicted proteins | sample 7449551 | NCBI WGS metagenome assembly JACCDZ01 (sample SAMN15323452, study PRJNA562643) | freshwater metagenome | isolation source: river surface water | place: USA:Blue River Watershed | collected 2017-08-18
TGCTATAGGCCATTTCATTCTCCTAAAATGTTTTTAATTATTTCTTCTGGTTGGAAGCGATCCCATTTCTGCCTGTTTTCTTCCCCCAGGATCCATCTTAAATTTTTTCTACTTCCTATTACTGCTGGATCTATTCCTAATTCAAATCCTTGACGATAAGGAATGATATGATCCAACTGATACTGATCTTTTCTTTTGCCTGTATTAGAAGGTATAGAACCTTCTTGCTTCATAGCATACCAAGAACGGTATGTTGCCTTTTTAGCTTCTCTTTTGTAAGCAGTAAAAGCATCATCAACATAATTCTTAGGCCGCATATTATTTACTCGGCCGTCTTTGTTAGGATTATTTTCCCGCCATCTAAGACTTTGTGCTTCGTTAGGTATGCCTTTATTCCAACCCCAACCCTTTTTTAGACCTTCTCTGTTTTGCTTTGCCTTTTGTTCTTCTGTAAGTTTCAGTCCTTTATTCCAAGGATCATATTCTCCCCTGTTTAAGGGATTCTTACATTTTTGAGAACAATAGTCTAAAAATCTTAGACGAGTTTCAAATTCAACGCCACAAAAAAGACACGCTTTAATGATACCATACTTTTTCATAAAAGTATTTATCATCTTGGCGTGCCAGTGTGTGAGTTTTACTTTCCTTGTCCTCTATAAGATTTAAAACCTCTTTTTTCGCCTTTGCTCATTGAACTTGTTTTAGGCTTACTACCGCCTTGACTTGTTCTCTTGGAAACTTTTTTCCGATTACCTGTTTCTTTTCCTTTAGACATTATTTCTCCTCTGTGCATTTAGGACATAGACATTCGGAACAGTCGCCGCAATAGACGCAACCGTTCCCACAATGCGGGTCGCACCCGCATTTACATTTTACAAGGTTTTTATATCGAATGTAAGACTGATAATCGTCCATCCATTCAGGGATTTGTTCATTCATCTTTTTTCTTAGTGAACCCCAGCATCTTCATTGTTAACATCTTAGCCCACTCTGGTTGTGGAACGTGCCATCCAATTAAAGCGCCAACAAGTAGCCAAAACAGTGCTTCTAACATATTTTTGCCCTCCTAAACCTATTTACCTTAAATATCGGCATGGCCTTGAATTACATACTAAGTTACCTGGGTGGTTGCTGTGGCGAGTGGCTATGCTATCAAATAGCAAAGGATCCAAACTACTACCCAATTAAGCTTCAAATTAAAACAGATGCTAACAAGTGGGTCATTGAAAATCCATTAAACGAGTTTGCTGTAGACATTAAAAGTCCATACGATAGTAATAGTCTTAGTATTACAGATGATCAGCGAGAACTACAAGATAAAAAATATAATAAAAAACATTTTATTATTCCAACACACTATATGCACAGGTTGGATGGTATCAACCTTGCACGGCTCAAAGGTGTACGCTTACATTTCACTTACTTAACTGCTCCTTTTTTCTATACTTTGTTATGGATTAAAACTTGGGCGCATGAACATAATCTTACAGAATTTGATAAGCAGGATATTTTGCGTTGCGCCAACGGCGACAGTGGCGATAGCATACTGTTGAAAATTGATAATGTATTAGATAAAGCTGATGAAATAATCAAACGCAATAAGTTCTATGGATTTGAAAAAAGTGCTCTAAGGTTTGGTATACGCAAGAGCGAAGATTTTGTCGAAAGATTTTACGGATTTTATTTTAGATATTGTTTACACAAACCCAACGACTTTATTCCTTTGAGTGTTGAAAAGTTAATGTTTAACCCTGCCGCACAAGTTAAAGACTGGCAAAGAGTATTTGATATGACAGAACCGTTAGATGCTGATCTAATTGCAGATTATCATCAAAGTAATATAGAAGCTATAGAAAAAACTTTTAATATGAATTACGATACTTTTGTTAAATCAAAATGGTTACTAATTTTAAGGGACTGGGTTGTGGAAAACTGTCCTAACAGATATTAAATATTTGTATGGATGAGTTAGATGTTCTAAAAAAATTAGCCGGCGTCCAGCAGTTCAAAGGATGGCACCCTTATGACGGCAGTAATATAAGCGTCACCGGTAACGAAAAAGGCCAGCTAATGAAACAGCATAATATTAAGCCTGGAACACCGGAGTGGTTTAAACTATGGTTTAGTTTACCCTATCTAACTGGAGAGAAACCTGTAGGAGATGATAAATGGTTGAGATAACTGAGTCAGCAAAAGAAAAAATTGTAGATATACTTTTAGAAGAAAACAATCCTAACATGAAGCTACGCACCTTTGTTCAAGGTGGAGGCTGTGCAGGATTTAGCTACGGGTTTACATTAGACGAAATGCAAAATGAAGATGATTTTGAAATGCCCTGCGGCAATTTTAAGATTCTTATTGACGCAATGAGTATGCAATATCTGCAGGGTGCCAGAATTGATTATAAAGAAGATCTACAAGGTTCAAGCTTTGTAATTAATAATCCTAATGCAGAAACTACCTGCGGCTGCGGTAGTAGTTTTTCTATCTAAAATCGTAACTGTATTTCTTTTTAAGATCTTCAATAGTTCCTAAGGTCTTAGATCGCCATCTGGCTAAGTTATCTAAACTAAAGTTTTCTAATGGTATTCCTGTGAACTGACTAAGGCTACTGAAAAATTCTTTAGCATCTTTGTAGCAAATATCTTTCCAACTCACGTAAAGAACACGCCCGTTAAAATCGTCACCACGTTGAAAATCCTTTAAGTGTTTGATCATGACCATTTTACGCACTACAAAGTTTTTCTTCATATATTGAAAATCGTTGGCATTGAGATTTCCATCTCCGCTATTCTTAGCCACCATTGCTACAGATACATCTGTGATATCATCAAAATCGTAAATGACTCGTATGCTTTTTGCAAAATGTTGCATAATGCTATCTAACTGTAGTATATGCATGTTTTGATAAAAGCAATCTCCTTCGTCATAGGTTAGAGTAGAATGTTTTATAGCATCCAAAACATGTTCTACTGAACACGAAAGATCATTGGGAATTCTGTTAAACGTATCGTTATATACTTCCATAGGTCCCCAATGACTGTTACCATTAGAACTTATGTCCCAAAGGTTGGTATAGCCTACCTTAGCCGATATCAATAGACTTCTTACAAAGTTGCCACCAGTGCCACCCATGAAAGAAATTGGCATTACATGCGTTATCATAATTAAGAGTATGAAGATCCTATTAGCTATACTTATTACATTGTTTTCCTCACTTGTACAAGCTCAGGAGGCCAAAGTTTTAATTCCATTTGGCCCTGGCGGCGGAGTTGACTTGTTATATAGAAATCTCGAAAGATTTGGTAAAACTCGAGGCGTGACTCTAATAGCAGAATATGCTCCGGGAGCTGAGGGTATCGTCGGTATGAATAAAGCTATGGACATGCCAAAAGATACACTTATTCTAACTACTTCAGAAGTATTGGCCAGTAAAGGAAATACAAGTAAAAAGTTTGACAGCATTAAAAGCTTTGAGTATATTACAGGAATAAGATCTACTATTTTTTATGTTGTTCGTAATGGTAGGAAAGATCATTTATTTGGTTACAACAGCCCTACTCAAAGAGAACTTATTGAAAACTATATTAAAGAAAAGAATATCAAAGACTTTATCTTAGTCCCTTACAAATCAGTTCCGCAGATACTAATGGATTTAGGCAACGAAACGATAAGTACAGCTATTATACCTGCGGCACTGGTCAAAGGTAGATTTGAAATAGAAAAAACTATTCAAGGCGAAAGCGAATTTGCATTAGTCATGCCTGCAGGCGCAGATACAGGATTTTGGGAAAAGTTCATTAGAGATTATATGAGCAGTGACCAAGCCAAGGAAGATGCAGAACGAGATATGATGGTGTTAAAACCATTTGGTAAGCAAAGATTAATTAACTTAGTTTTGAGAAACCTATGAAATACAAACCTTTGAAAAATCGTTTTTTGACTGTAGACGGAGAAGAATTCTTAGACGCAGGCACGGGACTAATTTTAGTCCCTACCGATAATAAAAAGACCTTTGTACATTGGTTAAATGATAAGGGTAAGTTAGTGGCAACATACACACTTTCCTATCCTACTTTAATTACAGAAAAAGTTAAGTTGTTAAGTAATGAAAAATCAAGGATACATATAATAGAACCATGAAAATAATCATCGTAGGTGGTGGTAGCGCAGGTTGGATGACAGCCGCACATTTAGCAACATTCAATAAAGAATGTGAAATTACTTTAATAGAATCAAAGAAGATTCCTATCATTGGGGTTGGGGAATCTGTAACGCCGCATGTCAGTGCATTTTTTAGAGATTTAAATGTACCAATGCATACCTGGATGAGAGAAACAGGCGGCATTATTAAATTAGGCAACAAATTTGTAAACTGGGTTGAAAATAAAGGTGAAGGCGAACACTTTAGCTTTACTTTTACCATACCCAGTGAAAATTATTATAAAGATGTAGCACATCCTACTACTGTGAGAGATTTCCGCCCAAGGAAGTTTCACAGAGAAACCAGAAGCATTGATCATATTGCCAAGCTCTATGAGGATGGAGAAATTGATAGATATGATCAATATGCACATAGCCAATATCATTATATGGCTAAGAACAAGTATCCTTTTCACAAGGGTCAATACTTATTAAACCAGCCTTGGGGAATAACGCATCATATTAATGCCGAATTGATCGGCAAGTTTCTAAGAGATCATATTGCATTGCCCAACGGAGTTCAGCATATAACATCAACAGTCGCAGAAGTTACAGTTGATGGCGATGTAGTTAAAGAGTTAACTTTAGAAAACGGTGAGAAGATAGTAGGCGATGTATTTGTAGACGCTACGGGTTTCCATAGATTGTTAGTTAATAAGTTAGGTTGGAAGCAACACACTTATGATTATCCTATTAACCGTGCCTGGGTAGTACAAACAGACTATGAAAATCCTGCTGAAGAAATGGCAAACTATACACAGAGTATTGCTGAAGATTTTGGTTGGAGATTTAAAATCAGTTTATACCATAGAATGGGCAATGGTTATTGTTTTGGGGACAAATATATTTCAGATGAAGAAGCCCTGGAGTACTTTAAAAAATCCTTGGGACCTAACAAAAGAAGGTTTGAGCCCAAACTGATTAAATGGACACCTAATAGGTTAGAACAATTTGCCAAAGGTAATGTTATCAGCATAGGCCTAAGTTCGGGCTTTGTTGAGCCTATGGAATCTAATCTTCTATATATAACTGTGTTTGCCATTAGGTCTTTAAGTAAAATCCTAAGAGGTAAAAAGTTAGACTGGGATACATTTAATAAGGAAATGATCTACAGCTTCGATGATGTATACGAATTCCTGTTGGCTCACTATACTCTAACACAAAGAGAAGATACACCTTTTTGGCGTGATCTTAAGATGAGAGGCATCAAAGAGAACCATGTACAAATGGCCATAGATAAAACAAGGGATAGAAGAAACAGCGTTTTTAATTCTTTGGCAGGTAGAAACTTATTTCCTGATTATATGTGGATGGAATTGGTAACCACATGGGGACATAATCCTAACATTGTTGCCCCTAAAAATTTACATGAATTAGCCAAATTACATATACTATCCTATGAGCGCAAACACAATCTAATTTCTGAAGAAATGGATAATAGCTTTGAGTGGCTAAAAGACAACGTTTTCCAAGGGTTGGGCCCGAGAGAATGGGAAGAAAAATATCTTGACAAACGGTAAAATACCCTGTATAATTTAACTATGTTCAACACACACTACGGGACATAGTATGCAGGCTTACCAAGAAGTCACTGATTGGGATTTTCCCAATCACACTTACCTTTTGGATGGATCCAAAATGGTAGCATATATCAAAAAGGGCGAAACCGCTCCTTTTTATTTCAGCAAGCCAATCACAATTGACAAGCGTGGTCGTAAGTTTGTTGAACTTAAAAAGAATCCTTTTAAGGCCGCCCCTAAGAGCAATCTTATCAAGGTTGCGGGCAGTAAAGGTCAAACTTATTTTGTAGATCCAGAAGCAAAAACTTGTACTTGCCCTGGATTCCAATTTCGCGGCAATTGTAAACATTTGGAGATGATATGAGTCGTTATACCACAGTATATAAAGAAGTTGAAGTTGAAGTAGATCTCGACGACTTTGACACAGAAGATTTAGTTCAAGAGTTACAAGACCGTAATTATACCTTTGATACTGAGGATGTTAGCGCATCTGCAACCAAAGAACTGCTTGAAGCCATTTGGCAAAAACGCAGGACCGGCAAAGATTACGATTTCGAAGTTGACCAATTAATTTACAAGGTATTAGGAAAAGTTATATGAGCCATTGCGATAGTATTATTCGTATCTTGGAAGATCATAATAGCCGATTGGACAAAGAGGCTATTATTGAAGCTGAAGCTAAGGCAGATAATCAAGAGCTATTTGAAGGCTTTAGGTGGTGTTTGAGCCCCTATAAGACCTTCGGTGTTAAGAAGGTGCCTACACACGGTGGGCCCGATGGGCAAGGTTTGCCCTGGGAAGCATTCAGAGAATTGCTCACCCTTCTTAGCACCCGCCAACTTACTGGAGATGCGGCTCGTGATGCTATTGAGCTTGCTCTTTCTGCCAGCACACAGTCGCAATGGAACGACTGGTATCGCCGCATCTTAATCAAAGATTTGCGTTGCGGTGTTTCAGAAAAAACTGTAAACAAAGTTCTTAAGGGTCGATTTAGTAAAATTGAACCTGTACCTGTTTTTGAGTGCATGTTAGCTCACGACGGTGCTAATCACGAAAAGAAGATCGCAGGCAAAAAACTGCTTGAGCCCAAACTTGATGGTGTTCGCGTTCTAACTGTAGTCGATACAGACAGCAAAACAGTAACACAATATTCGCGTAATGGTAAAATCTTAGAAAACTTTACCCACATTACCGAAGGATTGCTGGCCAATATAGATGATTTTGAGCGTCCGTACGTGCTCGACGGTGAAATTATCAGTACGAGCTTCCAAGCATTAATGAAACAGGTCCATCGCAAAGATAATGTCAAAGCTGACGATGCTGTGCTTATGCTGTTCGATATTCTGCCTTTGAGTGAGTTTAAGGCAGGACGCAGTATTTTGGGCCAGCGACGCCGATCTAAGTATCTGCAAAACTTTAAGGCCACCTTTGACAGGGTAGGACACATTGGTATTATTCCCCAAGAAGAAGTAGATCTTGATTCATATGTAGGCGAGCTACAATTTAAGGAATTTAACAAGGATGCTATAGCCAATGGCTACGAAGGCATCATGATTAAAGACACAGAGGCTAAGTATGAGTGCAAGAGATCAACTTCTTGGCTCAAACAGAAACCTTTTATTGAAGTTTCATTGGGAGTTATAGAAGTTGAAGAAGGCACAGGACGGAATGTGGGAAAGCTTGGTGCGTTGGTCTGCGAGGGTGTGGACGATAACAAGGCAATTAGAGTCAATTGTGGTTCTGGGTTTAGTGACAGTGATCGTGATACATTTTGGGCAGAGCGTGATTCGCTACCTGGTCAAATAGTAGAGGTCCGAGCAGATGCTATTACACAAAATCAGGATGGCAGTTATTCTCTACGGTTCCCGAGGTTCCTACGTTTCCGCGGCTTCAAAGCGGGCGAAAAGATTTAAATGGATAAAAGGACTTTACGTGGAGAAATCAGCAATAAAAGAATTACTCTATGGCGGTATTAGTGAACTTATGAAAAACAGGCACTTCTATTACGACAGCGGAGTGAAGGGATATAGCCATTTTACAGACAGTGGTAAAGATGCATTAAACGAGTTCGCTTCACAAATGGCCCAATTTATAACAGAAGCTGACAACAAAGATTTAGATAAAAGAGCTAAAGAACTCGTTATTAAAGGTTTAAAAGGAGACCAAGTTTAAGTGGCTAAAGAGGATTTGATTCAACTTGATGGGTTAGTTGAAGAAGTTTTACCAAACGCAATGTTCAGGGTTAAGATTAACGACAATCACCAAATTACAGCAGTAATTTCAGGTAAAATGCGTCAGCATAAAATACAGATCTTGCAAGGAGATCGTGTTCGTGTTGAAGTTAGCGCATACGATTTAACTAAGGGTAGAGTAGTTTACCGCGAGCGATAAAAAAGGGCCTCTAAGGGCCCTTTTTATGTTTCTATATACATCCGCCATTCTTCATGTTTGAAGTCAAACGGGTATCGTTTCCTTTTCTCTACTAATTCAAAGTATGAAGGACGATGGGGAGCCTTTTTGGGTCTGACCCTCTTATCATTGCCTTTTGCGCTGTTACACTTACTGCAAGCGGTAACAGTGTTTTCGTAGGCAGTTTTACCCCCATGGCTCAATGGTAAAACGTGATCAAGTGTGGCCAATTTCTTTGGAACTGTAATTCCGCAGTATTGGCAAACGTAAAGATCGCGTAGAAACACATTAGATTTTGAATATCTAACGGTCATCTTTGGTTTCATGTACTCTTTTAACATGATAACAGCAGGCACAGGAGTTTCCCAACGTGCAGAACGAACGATCCAATCGTCGTGCCAAGCTAAGACATTACCTTTTTCAAGCACCATATAACGGATTGCATCTTGCCAGGTAAGAGTAGATACTGGCAGAAGTGAAACTGGCTGGCCGTCTGTGTTTAGTAGTAAACAGTCCGACATAGTAATATTTATAAAGGGGGTTAAACAAGTCTTTATATTAACATATATTGGTAAATTTGTCAACAGTTCCTATAATCCAATTCTCAATAAATACATTCTAAAGCAGGTCCTCAATTGGATTAATCAAGAGACAAGTTTATGAGCAATTTTTATACCTCTGTTGGATCTATATCAACCGTAACAAATTCTACTATTTTAGTGGCTGTAGATCCAGTCACCGGACAAACAAGACAGGTAACAGGCGCAGGAATTGCGACTTTTATTGGTACAAGTGCAGGCGCTACTGGTGCTACAGGTCCGGGTTTAGATGGTGCAACTGGTGCTACAGGTCGTGTAGGTGGCACAGGCGCAACAGGGGTAACTGGTAATCAAGGAGCCACTGGCTCTACAGGACCTCGAGGTCCACAGGGTCCAATTGGTATGACTGGCGAAGGCACCACAGGTGCTACAGGTCAAAGAGGTGCCACTGGTGCTACAGGTGCTACAGGCCCAACGGGTGCTACAGGCCCATCTGGTCAAGGCGGCACTGGTGCTACAGGAGCATCCGGACAGACAGGTGCTACAGGTGTACATGGAAGCACTGGTGCTACAGGTTTTGGAGGAGCAACTGGTTCCACAGGCGCAGTAGGTGCTACCGGTTCAACTGGACCACAAGGTTCGACTGGTGTACATGGAAGCACAGGTGCTACAGGTGCTACAGGTCTTTTAGCCTATGAATATGTAGGTGACTATAATACTGCTACAATTTACCAAGTCAGAGAAGCTGTAACCTATGATGGCGAAACATGGGTAATGTTCTTACCGTTAGGATTTGCCAATAGTGCTCCAGAACCTGCTCACTGGTACAAAATAGCTGAAAAGGGCGCAACTGGTCCAACTGGTGCTACAGGTCCTGCTGGTGCAGACGGTGCAGACGGTGGCTCCGTAGTAATTATTGGCAGCGTAGCAGATTCCACGTTCCTACCAGATCCCGGAACTTACACAGGTAATGCGGGCGACGGTTATATTACACAAGATACTGGTCATTTATGGGTATTTGGTAGCGGTGCTTGGACAGACGTAGGTAACGTTACTGGACCTGCAGGCTATGACGGTGCTACTGGTGCTACTGGACCACAAGGAGATCCAGGCCCAATTATTCCTGCTACAAACTTTACACTCGGTGCAGTTATAGTTAGAAGAAACCTAACAATAGATGACGATGGTAATTTAGATAGTGTTCCAGTTTATATTGGTGAAGACCCTCCTGTAGGCACTCCAGTAGAAGGTGATCAGTGGTGGGATAGTATCCTTGGCCGAAGCTTTGTATACTACGATGGCTTATGGGTAGAAATGAGCCCGCAGGTTGGCGGTGGCGGTGGTGGTGGAACAGCAGACTTAACTCAGATATTAAGCGCAGTATCCCCAGGAGATGACGATCGTTATGATTTAGGCGTTCCAAATCGCAGATGGAGAACTTTATATCTAAGTTCGAGTACATTTACTCTTAATAGCCAGACAGTTACTATTACAACAAGTTCTATACTTGTAAATGGAAGTCCAGTAACAGGTGTTTCTAATATCATAGTAAGCCCAACTGCTCCGCTAAATCCACAACAAGGTTATACATGGTGGAATAGCAACGACGGTCAAAGTTATGTATATTATGACGGAGTTTGGGTTGACTTAAGTCCTCCAGGTGCGGCGGGCGCCACAGGCGCACAAGGTCCACAAGGTGACCCAGGCGGTGCTACTGGACCACAAGGACCAACAGGTTCGACTGGTGCTACCGGTCCTGCTGGTGCTACTGGATCGGGCGCAACGGGCGCAAGAGGATCAACTGGTGCTACAGGACCGAGAGGTCCAATTGGATTTACTGGATCTACTGGTGCAGTTGGTTCTACTGGTAGCGGTTCTACTGGTGCTACTGGTGCGGCAGGCGCCACAGGAGATGTTGGTGCCACAGGCGCTACAGGCGAGCAAGGCGCTACAGGTAGCGGCGCTACAGGTGCTACCGGAGCCATAGGCGCTACGGGTGCAACAGGTGCAACTGGACCTGCTGGTGCAACTGGTGCTGGTGCAACTGGTGTAAGAGGAAGTACAGGTGCAACCGGTTTAACTGGTCCACAAGGTGCTACAGGTGCAGGAGCAACTGGTGCAACCGGTTTACGAGGATCAACTGGCGCTCAAGGACCTCAGGGTGTTCCAGGCAGTACAGGCGCTACAGGACCTGCCGGCACAAATGGTGCAACTGGTGCAACTGGTGCTACAGGACCAATTGGCGCTACAGGAAGTACAGGTGCTACAGGACCAATTGGCTATGATGGTGCTACTGGTGCTACAGGTCCGCAAGGCCCATTTGGAGTTACAGGTGCTACAGGTCTAAGGGGGTCAACAGGTGCCACTGGTCCAACAGGTGCCACTGGTCCACAAGGTATTACTGCTGACCAAACATTGAACACAGGTTCAAATGTTAACTTTTTATCTTTAGGCATTAGAACAAATGCAACAGTAACAAATGATTTAACAGTAACAGGCTATATAGATTCACAGAACACCTATGGATTTAGAAACAGATTAATCAACGGCGAGTTTAAAATTGATAAAAGAAGATTTGGTCAAAGTCAAACTCCTACATCTAACGGTACCGTTGTAGTTGACAGATGGAAAGCAGGCCTTACATCGCCAAGTAGATTTAGTGTACAACAGAATCAGGGAAGCGTTACACCTCCTCCAGGACATACAAATTATCTTGGATTTACAAGTTTAGGAGCATACACTCCAGGTGTCACAGACTTCTTCTACATTTCACAGTTTGTAGAAGGTGCTCATATGAGTGACTTTGCCTGGGGAACGGCCAATGCTTCAACAGCTACTTTAAGCTTCTGGGCAAGAGCAAGCATACCTGGAACTTATGGCGGTGCTATTCTAAACTCTGCTCAAAATAGATCACAGGTATTCCAATATACTATTGATTTTGCCAATAGCTGGACACACCAAATGTTACGTATTACTGGAGATACTACAGGAACCTGGTTGACAAGTGCGGCAACTACAGGAAGCATAGTATTATTCAGCTTAGGTGTAGGTGCTAACCTAACAACCAGTCCTCCATATAATCCTGGACAGTGGGCAGGATTTGCTGTGTATAGTCCTTCAAGCTGTACAGCTATTGTAACATCAACAGGTGCTACATTCCAAATAACAGGAGTTCAGTTCGAAAAGGGCACACAACCAACAGCTTTTGATACAAGATCATATCAAACTGAAGAACTTTTATGTAAGCGTTATCTAAATTACGTCAGTGTTGGAACAATGGCAAGATCCATTACAACTGGTACTAATGGTCGCGTTATAGTTTATGCTAAATTTGATCCTCCAATGATGAAAAACCCAACGGTTTCATTCCCAACAGGTTCATTTACTTTGGATAACGGTACAAGCTTAACAACTTCAACAACGTCTACTATTGCTGTAGGCTTTAGCACATTAAGAGTAGATGGCGCCAAGATTATTGTCGGCGGCCCCTGGAGCACTGCTTTAACTGGCGACGCTACTACATTAGAAATGCTTTCTGCGGCAACAGTAGATCAATTACAATTAGATGCGGATCTATAAGGATTAGATAATGAGTTTAACATTTCCATCAAACCCAAGCACAGGTACAACATACCAGGCCGCAAACTACGTTATCTATACCTGGACAGGAGATCGTTGGAGCGGATCGCTGAATATTGCCAATACAGGTACACTACAAGGTGCCACTGGAGCAATAGGTCCTGCAGGTGCCACAGGTGCTACAGGTTTCGAAGGAGCAACTGGCTCTACGGGAGCAACAGGTCCACAAGGATCTACCGGAGCAGAAGGAGCCACAGGCTCAACTGGACCAGTTGGTGCTACTGGTGCAGAAGGTGCTACTGGTGCAGGTGCCACAGGTGCCACAGGTTTCGAAGGAGCCACAGGTGCTACTGGATTTGAAGGTGCTACTGGTGCAACTGGCGAAACAGGTGCAACAGGCGAGTTTGGTAATCAAGGAGAACCAGGCGCCACAGGTGCTACTGGTCCTACAGTAGACTTAACAACAGTTAGTTCACATATACTGCCAAGTTTAGATCTAACTTATGATCTTGGTTCCACTTCAAGCCAGTGGCGTAGTTTATATGTAGGAACTTCTACAGTTTATTTTGGTGGTGTTCCTTTTTCAGTAAACGAAAATGGCACTGTAATTGTTAACGGTAGTCCTATTGCTGGCTCTTCAGGCGATTCAATTTCAACAGGTACTTATACAGTATCAGTAGCGTCCACTGGACCAGTTAATATACCTACTGCCGATTCGGGGTTGGGAAGATTACAAAATCCAGATGGATTAGAAATTTTAGTTAATTCAGGTCCTACTGCAAAGCTTTTTGTTTTTGGTAATGACGGAAAATTAACTCTACCCGAAACTGATGCATCGCCTACAATTTCTATAATATATTCACCTTCGCCTATATCATTACAGAGTAATACTTCTTCATGGATATTTGGCACAGATGGTAGTTTGACATTTTCTAACAACGGAATAATAACATCTAATCAAATTACTAATGAAGTATTTGGCACAACAACAACTTCACTGACATTGGTTCCGGGAGGCGCTACTGATCCTAACCAGCGTTTAGAAATATATTCTACTATAGGTGGTGAAGGTAATCATTTACACTTAACTTCGGGTGGTTTATCTACTGAACTATATTTAGGTAATGACTCTCAATATGTTAAATTAGGCTCGATGGGCCAAATAGAGATCAGTGCTCAGGGCGGATTGACTCTGTGGGGCGAGGGAGTAATGTCAAACGCCTATTTAATATTGCCTAA
>JACCDZ010870166.1_pt1 | contig 13487 bp, 11 predicted proteins | sample 7449551 | NCBI WGS metagenome assembly JACCDZ01 (sample SAMN15323452, study PRJNA562643) | freshwater metagenome | isolation source: river surface water | place: USA:Blue River Watershed | collected 2017-08-18
CACCGGAACCCGGGTCATTGCCCGGGTTTTTTATGCCTTTTTACCAATGTGTGACGGTGTTGAGGTTGCAAGTCGTCATGACAGTGGCGACCATAACAACCGAACAGGGAAATCGATCATGCAGCTTGTCATCGTCAGTGGCCGCTCCGGCTCCGGCAAAACCACCGCGCTTCATGTCCTTGAGGACATGGGCTACTACTGCGTGGACAATCTGCCCCTGACCCTGTTGCCCGAACTGGCGGACACCCTGAAGAATCGTTCGGGTGGCGCAGTAACGCATCTGGCGATCGGCGTGGATGCCCGCAATGTCCCCGGAGATCTTGAGTCTTTCCGGAACGTTCTTGACGAGATGACACAGCGAGATGTCACCTCTGGCAGCACGGTGACCATTTATCTGGACGCCCGCGACGATGTCTTGCTGGCACGCTTCAGTGCCACCCGCCGTCGCCACCCGCTGAGCTCGAAGTCCTGCTCGCTGCAGGAGGCCATCGAGCTTGAGAAAAACCTGCTGGACCCCGTCAGCAGCGCCGCCACCCTTCGTATTGATACCAGCTCACTGAATGTGCACGAGCTGCGAGAACAGTTGCGTCACCGCCTGGAGGGCCATGCCGATACCGGCCTGACCGTGCTGTTTGAATCCTTTGCCTTCAAGCAGGGTGTCCCGCTGGATGCGGACCTGGTATTTGATGTGCGCTGCCTGCCCAATCCCCACTGGCATGCCAGCTTGCGTGCGAAGACCGGGCGGGACATGGAGGTGCGTGAATTCCTTAACGGTGATGCCCTCGTTGAAAGCCTGTATATGGACATCGCCGGCTTCCTGCTAAAGTGGCTGCCGGAGTTTCGTGAAAACGACCGCAGCTACGTCACGGTAGCGATTGGTTGTACGGGCGGTCAGCACCGCTCGGTTTACATGGTGGAGCGCATGTCCGCCCGTTTTCGTGAAGAGTTTCCGCATGTACAGGTGCGGCATCGCGACCTGCCTGCACAGGATGACCGTGCCCCCGCGACCAACCGGACCCAGGAACAATGATTGAGACGGACATCGAAATCATCAACAAGCTTGGCCTGCATGCCCGTGCCGCCGCCAAACTGGTCAGCGTGACAGCCCAGTTCCAGTCGAACATCCGGCTTGGACGCGGCGAGCGCCTGATTGATGCCAAGAGCATCATGGCCCTGCTCATGCTGGGTGCCGGCAAGGGCAGCACCTTGCGGTTGGCGATCGATGGAGTCGATGAGGCCGCTGCACATGCGGCCGTGGTAGCGCTGATCAACAACCGCTTCGACGAAGCCGAATAGACGCGCCCGGCGCTGCGTATCCCCCTCTGGCACAGCCTTTACCTCACCCTGCCCAAAAACGCCTGCGCGCCAGAGTCATAAAGCTGTCGTATGCGGCCATCGCCATCCGCCCGCCCCTGACGAAATAATCGCCTGCAACAGGCAGTCATGTGACAGCCATTACTGGCAGGAGAGCATCCATGAGCTACCAGGGCAAAGTCGTTTTTGTGGCCGGCGGCACCAGCGGCATCAATCTGGGAATTGCCGAGGCGTTTGCCCGTGCAGGTGCCCGAGTGGCGGTACTGAGCCGCAAGGCGGACAAGGTTGAGACGGCCATCACGCACCTGCGCACCCTGACGCCTGATGTCCTGGGCTTCAGTGCCGATGTCCGCGATTACGATGCCGTTGCTGCCGCGCTGGCAGACACTGCTGCACAGTGGGGGCCGATTGATGTGGTCATTTCCGGCGCGGCCGGCAACTTCATGGCGCCAGCCATCAACCTGTCGGCAAACGCATTCAAGAGCGTAGTGGATATCGACCTGCTCGGTACGTTCAACGTCATGCGCGCCAGTTGGGAGCATCTGCGCAAACCGGGCGCGACCGTCATCAACATCACGGCTGGCCAGAGCTGGCTGCCCACCCCCATGCAGATACATGTCTGTGCCGCGAAGGCCGGGGTGGACCAGATCACCCGGACACTGGCCATCGAGTGGGGACCTGCCGGGGTGCGGGTCAACTCGATCGCACCAGGCCCCATCAGCGGCACCGAGGGCATGGCACGGCTGGCGCCCACCGAGGCCTCGGAAAAGGCCTGGACCAATAGCGTGCCGTTGAAGCGCTTCGGCACCAAAGAGGACATCAGCCGGGCAGCACTCTGGCTTTGCTCGGATGACGCAAGCTACATCACTGGCGTGGTACTGCCGGTGGATGGCGGTTTCACATTATGGGGGTCGGGTGCCATCGCGCATGCAACGCAGCAGTAGCGGAATGCCTCTGCTATCATGGGCTCCTTCCACTGGAGGCTCCCATGTCCCGTCGCCACTCCCTGCATTCCGTGCATAACGAAATTGATGACTTTGAAGATGCTGGTCTCAGCAAGACCGAGCAGAAGAAAGCCATGGAGCGGCTGCAGGCACTCGGCGAGCGTCTGGGTGCCCTGAGTACGGCACGCCTGAAAAAGATGCCCATCTCGGAAACGCTGTTTGTGGCGCTGGAAGAATTGAAGCGCCTGAAGGCACACGAGGCCGTGCGTCGTCACAAGCAGTATATTGGCAAACTGATGCGTGACGAAAACGAGGACGCCATCCTGGGCGTACTGAACCCGCTCGCCAATCCCATGCTGAACAAGCAAATGGACATGCTGGCCGAGCGCCTGCTGACGCAGGGTGATCCTGCAATCAATGATGCCGTGCGCCGCTATCCTGCCGCCGAACGCCACACGCTGCGCCAGCATGTGCGGGCGGCACTGAAGGAACAGCAGACACTGGCAGAAATGCCTCCTGCCGCCCCGGTAGCGGATGGCGAGACGGTTGCCGAACCGGAACTGCCGGCCCGCCGGAAACTGCTGACCTATCTGCGCGAAATCGCTGCGCTCGTTGACTGACGTAGTGGCCGCAATCAGATCTTCATCTGCTCGCTGAACAGGCCGCTGCCACCTTCCTGCCCGAACCAGTCCCCGATCTCGACCTGGAAATCGCGCTTCTTGAGGCCATTTCCCACCGCAAACAGGTAGGCGGTATCTGCCATTGCCGGCACCAGGCCGACCACTTCACGCCCAAGGTGGCTGAACGGATGCACCGGCATGGTCAACTGCAAGCCATCGCCGCGAATAAACAGCGCCTTGTTCTGGCAACGCATGACGGCACGAAAACCTTCGCGTGATACGGACCTTAAGGTGACCATGCCCTTGCTCTCGTCCCCCATCAGACCCATGTCGCGCAACTGCACGAACAGTGGCTCATGAATGTCTGCATTGAAATAGCCGGGGGCATCGCGACAGATGAAGCCGCCAAAATCCAGTCGTGCCGCCAGCATCAGTGCCTCTACATCACTGCGTGAGAGCGTGGCAAGAAATGCCAGTGTCCGCAGGCTATGTGTGCCCGGCTGTCGCACCTCGTTCACCAGAACACGCGCCCACAGATTCTGGAAGTCCTCGGCCACGGCACGTGCTGCCGCCTCCTGCCAGCGCAACAACCAGTCCGCATCCACGGGGCGCTCGGACATGCTCTGCAGATCAATCGTCTCGGCCAGCAAGTCGGCACGCAAACCGATACGTCTGACATTCAGCGTACGGCGCAAGGCCTGGATATCGGCACCCAGCCGGACATCGCGCAATGCCTTGGCGGTACTGGGTACCCGCAGGATGTCGAGGGGATCATCCGGGGCCTGCTCGATCACGGAGCTGAAACGAATCGTCGAGATGTATTCGTCATCGGGCCGGTCAACAATCTCACCCTGGCTATTGAAGCGCTTGCGTCCGGCATGAAGATCATCAAGCTCGGCCAGCATGGTGGCAACAGCAGCCAACTCGCTCTCGCGCACCTTGTGCAAATCCTTGTCACCCTGACGCAAACTCCACGGCGGCAACATGGCCGAGTCACCACCACCAAACAGGGTGTTCCAGAGCTTGTCAGCCAGCCGCTGTCGTAATGGCAGGTTATCGGTCATGTGCGTCTCACTTGCGATTACGCCCAAGCTTGTCGTGGCTGGACACCCACTGGTCCGCCACGATGGCGGAGGAAAGCGACAACTCCCCGCACAGCACGGTGGCGGCGACAATCTCGGCAAGTTTCCGGGCCTTGCCATCGCCATAGCAGCCCATCACTTCAAGACATTCGCGTTGCGTGGGCAGACCTGTGCCGCCGCCATAGGACGCCACAATAAGGGCTGGAATGGTTGCCGAAAAATAATAGTCGCCATTGGGCCTGAGTTCGCCATGCACAAACCCGGCGGACGATTCGGCCACGTTTGCCACATCCTGGCCACAGGCAATGAACATGGCGGTAATGCCATTGGCAAAATGCGCGCCGTTGTTGACGGAGCCCGCCATCAACGCGCCCATGTTGGACAGCTGGCGCTGCCGGAAGAGTGCCTCGCCGGAGGTATGCATGACATCACGGATCAGTGCGGCCGGCAGGGTGATTTCGGCCACCACACGCTTGCCGCGTGTATGCAGGGCGTTCACATGCGAGTGTTTCTTGTCGGTATCAAAGTTGGCGGCCAGCGAGAAATGCTCAAGCCCGGCCGGTTTCTGCGCCAGAATCCACATGCAGGCTTCGCGCGTCGCCTTGGACACCATGTTCTGGCCGGCGGCATCGCCTGTGGTGTAGCAGAAGCGTAGCCAGCGCATTTTTCCCATGCTGTATTGTTCGATATGCCGCAGCTTTCCCGAGCGCGTGGTGGATTCTGCTGCCACACGAATGGCCGGCAGGTTTGCATCCACCCAGACACCAAAGTCACGTGCATGGCGGGCATTTTCAAAAACAAACACCGGGGCGCGCTGCATGCTGTCGTCAATCACGGTGGCAATGACTCCACCTGCTTCGCGCGTCAGACGCATGCCACGGTTGTAACTGGCCAGGAGAGTGCCTTCGGTTGTCGCCATCGGTACATAAAACTCGCCCGCCGCGTGCTCGCCATTAACGAGGAGCGGGCCGGCAAAGCCCATGGGAATCTGGGCAACGCCGGCAAAGGATTCGATATTTCCCGGCAATACCGCAGGATCAAATGAAAAGCTGCCGGTATGGGCAAGTGTCGTACCGGTTTCATCCGAAACCACAGCGCGACGTGCGGCCGCCATGTCGCGGGTATAGTCATTGTCTGTGTCGCGAGGAAGCTTTTTCATTTTTTTGTTGTTCTTTTAATGTCGTGTGCTGCTGCCCGCCAACAGCATCAGGCAGCTTGCCGGCTCATGCCAGCGGTGGCATGAACTCGGCCAGCTTGTCGGAGGTCTTGCGCAAATTGATCGAGAGCAGGGAGGCAACGCCCTTGAGGATCTTGATGCCGATTTCCGGGTGCAGCTTGAGGATCATCTCGAAGCCCTTGCGCGTAAGCACAATCAGGCTGGACGAGGTGCAGGCGCGGATGCTGGCAGAGCGGGTCAGCTTGTCAATCAGCGCCATCTCGCCAATGGAACCGCCCTTGGCCAGCGTGGTGATGACAACCGGCTGGGCATTCTGGTTGAACTTGATGACGTCGAGCGCACCCGAGGCAACAAAGCAGACATAGTCGCCCTTCTCGCCCTCCTTGAAGACGAACTCGCCGGGCTCGATCTTGTTGAAGAACATGTACTTCTCAATGGTCTGCAGCTCCTGGGCATTCAGACCGGAAAAGATGGGAATCAGACTCAGATGGTCCGACATACGATCGCTCATGGGACTTCCTCGGGAGACAGCAGGACCGGCCTGAAGCGGCGTCTTGTTCCTGTCACTGTCCTATTTAGCTGAAAGCGGCCCGGTTGTCAGCGAATTAGTCGATGCTTTCGTACAGGCATGCGGTTTTGCAGGCTGACCTGCTCGTCGCGGTCCCAGCGGGCCAGTACAAAACCCGCTCCATCGGTCACCTGCTCCGCCAGCACCCGCCCCCAGGCATCAATGATCTGCGTATGCCCCCACGTCTGGCGTAACGGGTTATGCCAGCCGCCCTGCCCGGCACCAACCACCATGACCTGATTCTCGATGGCCCGGGCCCGTAACAGCACCTGCCAGTGCGCCTCCCCAGTAACAGCAGTAAACGCCGCCGGGACAGTGACCAGCCCGGCCCCCTTGTCCACCAGAGCCCGGAACAGCTCGGGAAAGCGCAGGTCATAGCAAATCGTGAGCCCGATGCGGCCGAAGGGTGTCTCCACACACACCACCTCATCACCAGGCTCGAAGGTTGCAGACTCGCGATAGGCGCCCTGCGAATCCGGCACATCCACATCAAACAGGTGAATCTTGTCGTAACGTGCCACGCATTCGCCGGTGGCACTGATGACATGGCAGGCAGTCCTGACCCGTCCGTCCGGCACAGGCGCGCCATCCGGACGACTGGCCGCCGGCAGGGTGCCGGCCACAACCCACAGGTCCAGCTCACGTGCGAGAGCGGCAAGCCACGTCAGTATCGAGGGGAGTTGCTGTGCAACCTGGCGATACTGCGTCGCATCAAACACGGCAAAATTTTCCGGCAGCACCGCCAGACGTGCTCCGGCAGCGGCAGCCTCGCGCAACTGGCGCTCCGCAGCATCAAGATTGGCCGCCAGGTCTGGCCCCGAGCAGAGCTGTATGGCCGCAATCAGGACCTGTGTCACCGCTGGACTCCTGATGCCTGTGGAGGAATTGCAGGACGGTATTTAGCACCCACCTTCTCCACCAGCGGGGTACTCCAGTCTCCCGAAATACGATAATGCATGACGGTGGCTTTCTCGATCTGCCGCTTCAGGGCCAGTTCGGCTGCCGCAACCGCACCACCAACAAGTGGTCCTGCCACCACCACGGCGGCCAGCGGTACGGCACTGGATACCGGCACATTCACCGTAAACAGCTGATCCATTTTTTGCCCAGCCAGATCCAGCTGTCCCTCGCCATGAGCAGAAAGTGACGGCCCCTTTAGATCGAACACCGCACGCGGCATTTGCCCCGACTGCAGGTTGCCATTCAGCGTGACTGCATCAAAGGAGAGCCCCTTGAGCAGCACATCAGAGAAGTCGCCCCGGAGACGGCGACGAATGTTTTCAATATCAACCAGCCCGAAGACGCGACTGGCGCTGGTGGCCGCATTCACGTTGAGCAGACGGCCGCTTTCAATACGCACGGCAAGCGTGCCATCCAGCCCTTTCAGGGCGATGGACTGTGGCGAGGAGGGCCATGACAGATCCACCTCGGCCCGCGCCTTGGGACTGTCCAGCGTAGGGGCAAAGCGCAAGGCCTTGAGCAAGCCGGCCACATCCTGACTTGTCGCCACCCCGCGCAGGCGCGTGCTGTCACCGCCGCGCCACTGCCAGTCGAGGCGCCCGTCAAAAGCAGCAACTGCTGTCCTGACCTTCAATTCATCCATGCGCACACCATAAGGGCTGGGCGACAGCCGGACCGCTCCGGACATCTGGCCAAACCCCGGATACTGGCGCATGCGCAACCCGTCGATACTCACACTGACCGGCCTGGTGGAAGGCAACGCTGCATTACCGGAAACGGCTGCGGCTGCGTCCGGCATACCCGGCAAGGGCCAGTGCAACCGCGTGATTGCCAGCTCGCATTCCTTGCCTTCCGCATCCGGCCACAGCACTGTGCCGGCCAGATCTTCATTGGTCAGTCCGACGCGCCATGCGGCAGCCTCCCTTTTCACGGCCAACCGGGCGTTGCCAAGCCGCCAGCCATTGGCCTCCATCTCGCGCGCCTCGATCTCAAGCCGTGTCAGGCCGGGCAACCTGGCGCTGGCCACAGTCCTTGACGTGCTTTTCTGCAAGCGATCCAGCCATGGCTGCCAGTCCGCCAGTGACAGCCTGGGAACCCTGCCTTCAATTTCGATGCCGGGAGCAGATGGCCAGCCAACATCATTGCTGTCCAACCTGAGCAGGGCTGCATTGAAGACACCATCACGCCAGACCAGCCCCCCGCTCAACTGACGCCCCAGCTGCAGACGTGCCATCTGTTCCACACCCCCCAGCGATGACTGGAGACGGAAAGGAAGCGGTGTCGCTCCCTTGCCCAACGGCGCCGGCAGAAGAATGCTCATGCCGGCAAGCGACGAGGTCACCTGTAACTGGGCGGGCTGCTTGCCCGCAGGAATACTGATGCGCGCCTGATAGGGTGCCTCACCACTGAGTGCCTGCCAGAGCGGGCCGCCCAGCCACTCCTGCAGGGCGCTCACGCCGACGCGCCCGTCAACATCCACCTGCACCTGCTGCAACACGCCCTTGCGGACTGCGCTGCCGATTCTTGCCGTGACCGGCGCACCCAGCATATGTCCACTGAGGGCATCTGCTGTCAGTCCGCCTTTGGTGCTATAGCGCACCTCCCCTCGCAAACCATCCACCAGCAAGGACTGCCCGGGCAGGACCAGCTGGTTTTCGTCCAGCCTGGCCTTTACGCTGACATCCGCCGTATGCGTCTGCGCGGCCAGAGGGATATCAAGCATCAGTTGTCCGAGCAGGGCACCCTTGATCTGCAGGATCTCCGCAAGCGACCCCGTATACCCACGCAAAGGACTCTCCTTGAACAGCCGGACAAGATCCGGCCCGGACGACTGGAGATCGCCACTCACCGCAAGGCGGGGATGCCGCAGGTCCGGAATGTCCGCCCGCAGCGCATGAGCCACGGTTGCATCAAGCAGGCTGGCCTGCTGCCCCTCGACCTTCAGACTCCGCCCGTCAATGGTTACCACCCCATCAAGCTTTTGCAGGGCAGGCCATCCCGGCAGGTAATCCAGCGTGGCCCCACTCACCTCGAAACGCATCAGCTGCCGCATCGGAGGCTGCCCGTCCCGGTGCGACACCGGTCCGTCGAACAGGAAGTCTCCCTGCGTCACCGTACCCGCCACCAGCGCTCGCCGTAACCAGTCAATGGCCTTGTCACCCGCAGGGGGCCACGGCACGTAACGCCAGGTGCTGGCCACACGGGCATTGGTCAGCCGGGCCATCAAGGACAGCTCGGCGGCATGAGGATCGGCACGGGGAATGTCTACACGCAACACAGCCTGACCTGTCGCATCGGGGTTTTTCACCAGCAGCCGGTCGCTTTCCAGACGCCAGCGCTCCGGACTGGCCCGCATGCGAATCACCCCCTGCAGATAGTCCAGCGCGACCGGCTCGCGAAAAACCTGCCTCAGGTCCAGCCCACCGGCTTTTGTATCCAGCGACAGCAGTGTCTGCTCCGGCGTCCAGCGCGCCCAGCCGGTCAGGTTGCTGCCACCGGGAAAGCGGCTCGTGGCATGCAGTCCGATACGTTCGAAACGGGTACTGATCAGGCGCGGCGACCACTGCCCCTCCGCATCGGAGGACAACGACACCATCAATGCAGGAATCCGGCCCACCGGGGTCGCTTCACGCATCCAGTCGGCAAGGCTTGCAGGCAAGGACAGGCGATTGAGCAGCACGGCTGCCGGAGCCACCTCCAGACCCGCCACGGCCAGCGTCAGTTCGCCGGAGTTGCCGGCGATCGCCACGGCAGACGCCGGCCAGGCAATATTGTCTACCTGGGCTGCCAGATGCTGTGCCGACAGCGTCCACCCCTTGTCTGTACGGGCCCAGGCAAGCTCGCCACGCACAGAGTTCAGGACATGATTGCCATGACGGCTGTGGAATACGGCCTGACTCAGCCGGGGTCGCGCCTGCAACGCCATCAGCCGCCCACGGGTAAAATGGAGCCAGAACTCACCGCCACCGGTTACCTGCTGCAAGCCAATGCCAGCCACATCCGAGCGTGGCAGCCAGGCATCCAGCCGCATGGCCGGCAGACTGAGCCAGGTCACCAGCGTCCCCTTGTGCCACTCGGTCGGCTCACCCTGCAGACTCATGTTGATGGCCGCCGGATGTGTCATGCCCTCCAGCAGCACATCGCCCGCCACGCGATGGCTACGGCCATCATTGCGATTGACCAGATTGATACGATTGAAATGAAGAACGGGATATCCCTGCAGGGCAAGCTCAAGCCGGCTGTCCTCGATCGCCAGCAAGGGCTGTCTCAAGGCGGCCTGTACCGCCCGTTTGGCGGCCGCAGGATCTGTCTGCGCCAGTGACGCCATCTCCCGCAGCCGCAACTGCCCGTCAGGTAACTGGTCAAAGTGGAGGTCAAGACCACGGACGCGCACATCAACGCGAGGCTCAAGTGAAATCAGGCTTTGCCAGAGCGAGGGTCGCAACTCCAGACGGGGAATCAGCAACAACGTTGATGCCGGCACCGCCGGGTTCTGCAGGCGCAACCCCTCCACCAGGAAAAAGGGCGTCACCCCCTGCCAGCTACCAGTCACCCGCTCGATACGAACCGGCAGCCCGATCACCTGCGTCAGTTTTGCCTCGATTTCCGCATGATAGCGACTGGTCACCGGCGCGAACTGTCGCCCAAGTCCTACCACAATGGCCACCAGCACCAGCAGGACCAGCGCCAAGGTAAGCAGCTGGTGCCATCCCCACAGGGCAGCGTGACGCATGGTGTGCCAGTTCAGGGCCACAGGGAGATTCCATCAAGATCGGGACAATAAGGAATGATAGCGCGACCCCGGAAAAAACCTGTCGCATGATTGTTGCAACGTATGCCCGCTCCGGACACCACTCAGAGCAGCACGATATCAAACTGCTCCTGGGTATAAAGTGCTTCTACCGAGAAGCGGATCGGCTTGCCGATGAACAACTCCAGATCCGCCACCGCCGCAGACTCCTCACCCAGCAAGCGATCAATCACCTTCTGGTTGGCCACCACCCGGTAACCATGCGCAGCATCATATGCGCGCGCCTCACGCAGGATTTCACGAAAAATCTCGTAGCAAACGGTTTCCGCCGTCTTCACCGTGCCCCGGCCCTGACATGCCGGACAGGTTTCACACAGGAGATGTTCGAGTGACTCGCGCGTGCGCTTGCGGGTCATCTCTACCAGACCAAGCTCCGACACCTGGGTAATCTTGGTCTTGGCATGATCACGCACCAGCATCCGCTCAAAGCTGCGCAACACCTGCTGCCGGTGCTCAAGCTCCTCCATGTCAATGAAGTCGATGATGATGATGCCACCAAGATTGCGCAGCCTGAGCTGTCTGGCAATGACATGTGTTGCCTCAAGATTTGTCTTGAAAACCGTATCTTCCAGATTGCGTGTACCGACGAATGAACCGGTATTCACGTCCACAGTTGTCATCGCCTCGGTCTGGTCGATGATCAGATAACCACCCGACTTCAGCATGACCTTGCGCTGCAGCGCTTTCTGCAGGTCATCCTCGATATTGTAGAGATCAAACAGGGGACGCTCGCCCGGATAATGCTCAAGACGCTCATGCATCTGTGGCATGAACTCATGTACAAATTCGTTGACCTTGGCATGGGTTTCGCGCGAATCGATCAGTATCTTTTCAACATCGGCATTCACCAGATCACGCAATGTCCGCAGGAAAAGCGGTAACTCTTCATAGATCAGTGATGCCGATCCTGCACTTGCACAACGCTCCTGTATCCAGCGCCAGAGCTTGACCAGAAACTGCATGTCACGGCGCAACTCATGCTCGCTCACACCTTCTGCAACGGTACGCACAATGAACCCGCCACTCTCCGTGTCAGGGCTTTCGGCCTTGAGCTGACGGATGAGGCTTTTCAGACGATCACGCTCGGCCTCGTCTTCAATGCGCTGTGACACCCCCACATGCTCGCCTTTTGGCATGTAGACCAGATAGCGGGACGGAATCGACAGGTCTGTGGTCAACCGTGCACCCTTGCTGCCCATCATGTCTTTCATGACCTGCACGATGACATTCTGTCCCTCATGCAGCATCTCGGAAATTACTGGCGTGCGCTCGCCATCGGCCTTTGGCCAGACAATGTCGTTGGCATGAATAAAGGCTGTCCGTGACAAACCTAGTTCTACAAATGCCGCCTGCATGCCGGGCAACACACGAACCACCCGACCCTTGTAGATGTTGCCAACCAGTCCGCGTCGCGCCGTACGCTCGACAAACAGTTCCTGCACAATGCCGTTCTCGACCAGTGCCACGCGGCACTCCATCGGCGTCACGTTAATCAGGATTTCTTCAGACATGTGCTTGATTACCCCAGAACCCGTATGCCGAAGCGCGTCAGTAACGATGCTGTCTCTGTCAGCGGCAAGCCGACAACATTACTGTAGCTGCCTTCGATTGCATCCACAAAAACCGCACCACGCCCCTGAATGGCATAGCCGCCGGCCTTGTCATGCGGCTCACCCGTCAGCCAGTAGGCATGCATTTCCTCCCGGCTGATCGGCCGGAAATGTACGCGCGTGGACACCATTACTGTATCGACATGGCGACCATCACCGACAGCTACACCCGTCAATACCTGATGGGTACGCCCCGAGAGCCGCAACCACATCTCGACAGCTTCTGCCTCTGATGCCGGTTTGCCCAGCACGACATCATCCGCTACCACCGTCGTATCTGCCGCAATCACGACGCCAGCAGTCACCTGCGCCAATCCGGCCCGAGCCTTCTCGTGTGCCAGCCGCAGCACGTAATCCGCCGGACGCTCGCCCTCGCGCACCGACTCGTCAACATCCACCTTCAGCACCGAAAACTGCAGGCCGACCTGCTCCAGCAACTCACGGCGACGAGGAGATGTGGAAGCCAGAAACAGGGGGAGCGGATACATGGCGAGGTTCACAGGACAGGACAAGCCCCCAATATAACCGGACACCGGGAAAAACGCGCGGAGAAGAACAACCGGATCAAAGGAAGGGATTGGGACAGGCCAGCAAAACCGGCACGGTCATCTGGCCTGCTGCAAAATATCCTGCCGCACAACCCGGATGATAATCCGGACGATCAACGCGTGAAGCGGCGAAGGGCAAACATGACGGTGGGCCACACCAGCGCACTGGTCAGTGCAGGAGCCCAGTACAAAAGAGAATCTGTTCCTTCACCCAGAATACCCAGCAAAATGCGCTTGACGATCAAACCCGCCAGCACCAGCGCAAACACCAGCCCGCCGGTTTGCCAGAGCGAGAAAACGGTCACCCAGCGATACGAAAGACGGGTGAGATACGCGATCACGGCCAGCATTAGCGGATGCACGCCAAAGGTGGTGGCCATCAGTACATCCAGCAGCAGCCCCAAGGTAAACGCCGTCCACACACCAACCTTGCCTGGCTCATTCAGCACCCAGAACACCAGCACCATCATGACCAGTTCGGGCCGCCAGTAGCTGATGGCCTGTGGCAAGGGCAGCGCCACCAGCAGGAACGCAATGAAAAAACTAAGCGGCAGCGCCACCAGTGTACTGGGACGACGAGACATTATTGTGCTCCCGTTGCGTCAGCAGCGGCATTCTCGACCCGCAGCGGACGATTGAAGAGCAACAGCACATGACGACTGCGATCAAGCTCCGCCGATGGCTTTGCATCAATTTCAGCAAATTCGCCGGTGCCACTCTTGCCCACCCGTGTCACCACACCCACCGGATAGCCGGCCGGATAACGCATGCCCAGCCCGGAGCTCAGCAACTGGTCACCCACCTTCACATCAGCCGACTCGGGCACATACTGCAGGCGCAGCTGATCTATCTC
>JACCDZ010155625.1_pt1 | contig 13485 bp, 13 predicted proteins | sample 7449551 | NCBI WGS metagenome assembly JACCDZ01 (sample SAMN15323452, study PRJNA562643) | freshwater metagenome | isolation source: river surface water | place: USA:Blue River Watershed | collected 2017-08-18
AGAGCTCCGAGTGATGATGAAGCACTGTTGGTATTTGAGTTCACTGAAGAGACCGCACTTGTTACATCAGACGCAGTTGCAAGTGAGCCGGTAGTAAGTGAAGCGCCGGTGAGGGTTCGGGTGGCATTACTCCAAATATCAGAGACGAGTGAACCAAGAGAAGTTAGGGTTCGTGAAGTATTTGACCACACAGATGAAGCAATCGTTGATGATGAGACAATAGTTGTACCAACGACGAAAGTCTTATCGACTTTTACCAGATCACCACCTGGAACACTTCCACAAATCATCATAGAAGGCCAAACACCCTCAGGACCGATTGATGGTATTGAGTAGTTATAATAAGTCCATCCATTCGCATTTGCAGTCATTGAAGCCGCGTTCACAACAAGTGAACCTGAAGGATTGTAAACAGAAAGCGTACAGCCAGCAGTTGTGGTTGCAACAAAGTTGTCATCGTAAACAAACTCACCTATTGATGCAGTATCCCCTGTTGCATAGCGTTCATAGGCAGCGTAAGCAATAGAAAAACCGAGACATGAAGAGAGGCTGATCACCAAAAGAATGAGTATCACCTTAAAGACATGTCCTACAATAAATGAGGAACGATGGGGCATTTATAAAAAATTAAATGATTGAAAAAAGAACAGACAGGAGAACAACAAAGAGAAATTATTTCTTCTTCTCTTCCTTAGTAGAAGTTTCGTTTGGAATATCTTTAAAAGCACCTCGGATATGACGAATAGCTTCAACAAGACTCTTTGATAATTCAGGAATCTTTTTTGCGCCAAAGAGAACAATAAACACTACAGCAATGATAACAATTTCTTTTGTGCCGATATTTCCGAACATGGTGGTTTATAAATTATTTATTAAAATCTTTTTGGCTCTGAAATACTTCGAATTGAGAAGTATTGTCATCTCATACAGAACAATCAACGGTAATGCCATTGCTAATAATGATAGCCCATCGGTAGGTGGAAGTAAAGTTGTAAAAAGGAAGATAACAAAGATCGCAATCCGTCTTTTTTGTTTTAAAAATTGAACACTAATAAAACCGATTTTTATTACGTATGTCATCACTATCGGGAACTGAAATAAGACACCGAGTAGTGTTGAAGTGAGTATAATTTGAGTAAGAAATAACCCAATATCCCAGATATTTTGAATACCGAGACTCGTATTAATACCCGCAAGCACAATCAGGGCATAGTACATAATAAAAAATCCATACAAAAACCCTCCTATGAAAAGCATAAGGGTGACAGGTACTGTAAAAAAGAATCTCCATCGTTCTTTTTTCGTAAGTGCCGGACGAAGAAACATGAAAATTTGAAAAACAGCAATAGGACAAGAAAAAGCAAAGGCAAAGAGCAGTCCAATATCAATAGAAAGATCCGCAAATTGAAATGGTGATGTGGTGGCAATAACCACATTACTAATATCAAAAAAAGTTACAAAGAGATGAATGATTTTTGCGGTAGAAAAGAAGCCGACCACAAAAAATACAAGAAACAGAATCGCCGTCACATAGATACGACGACGTATATCCTCAAGATAAGGCGTATATGTTAAGACAAGTTCATGAAATTTTTCCACAACAGAATATATAGTAACCGACTATTCAGACATAATAAAGATGTTTCCACCTCCCCCACCCTGGTCAACAATAAGCGGTGTCTCAAGAAGTAAATACTGAGTCCCGCTATTTTCAATAAGAATATCAGTAGGGATGGTATCCCCTCCGGTAGATATTTCAAGCATCATATCTTGTCTATCACCTTCTGGAAACTGAATATCATTTAGTGCCATAAGGATATATTAGAGCCCCAACTTCTTCGCAATTTTTCTCTTTGCATAAGCGACAATCTGATCAGTTGTCGTCGATGTATCAGTAGAGGTACTTGGTACCATAGGAGTTGAAATTGGCTCAGACACACTAGCTGGAGACGCAGTATCTGTACCAGTACCCAAATCAGTTGAGCTCGTTGAAGTAGAAGTTTCATTTATTACTTCTTCAATTGGACTGAATGGATTTGTGCTTGTAGCAACTGGTTCAGTACCCGTTATACCAGAATCAACAACCTCTTGTACCTGAGAAGAAGTTGCAGTAGAACTTGCAACAACAGTCTCAGGCGTAGAGCTTGCGTTGTTATAAACAGGGTCTGTGGAAGTTGCATTGTTGTACACAGGCTCAATTGAGCTTGCAGTTACAGTCGAAGGAGTTGAACTTGCATTAGAGTACACAGGTTCAGTTGAGGTAGAAACATTTGATGCATTATAAACAGGGGTTGTACTTGTGGCATTCGATGTATCAAGCGATGTTGCAGGAGTAGATGTTGCATTATTAATTACATTCTCCTTTTTAAGAACCACCTTCTTTGTAGTTGTAGCAGTTTCATCCACAATATCTGTTCTTAATTTCTTTAACTCAAGCTTCCCTTTACGCTTCACGATACGACCAACGTATTTTGTTGCCGGTTTTTTACCATCAATAAGTTTTCTGTTGTTGATAACCTCACGAATTGGAGTATCTGCAATCAACGCATTTAATTGCTCTTCTGTGAGCTCTTCAGATTGTTCATACACGGGGCCTCCAAACGCGACGAATTGCGCCTGATACATACAAGTTGGAGTATTCGGATCTTCGCCTTCAACATAACATTCAATAAGATCGGTCTCATTGTAATCACCTGTTGGTACAGCAACTCGTATTTTACTATCCGCCTTCAAAATCTGATCTTGTTCAAGATGAATCATATAAATTAGTTTTGAGTTAGTAGTGCGCGAACCTTTATGTTATCAGCTAATGTTGTCGGAGTGTAGCGAATATAGGTAGTATCATTACCCTTATCAGTCGTATCATAAGCACCGTAAGAACTACCGTCATTAGTAGATTTTGTCCATGTTCCTGATGCGGAAGCTGTAGTAGTGTCGTCCAAAAGCAATCCGTTTGTTACCGCATTATAAAGTCGTATTCGAAGTGTTGGTACCGTAGAACCGAAGGCTGTAGAAAATCTCCATGTAAAATCTTTTGTCGCGACACTCGATTGAGCAACTGATGGTTGATAGTGTGAATCAGTACCAAGGTCTTCGTAGATGACACCCACAGCATGAATACGAGCAGGGATACAGGTAAGTCCTATAGTTCTAAATTCGGCACGGATCTGAATTGATGACGAGCCTGCCTGACTTATATAACCAGTTGAATCTACAGCAGTCCAAGACCCTGAATCATCAGAAATACCACTTGTACGATAACTTAAACGCGCGGGTTCAGTAGGGAGACCCAGGTTGTAACCAGTAGCGCCTCCAAGAACCTGTTTTTGTTCGAAGAATATATTTGTGTATTTATTTGCTTCTGCAGTTGTCATTTCTGGCAGCACAAGATATGCCTCGGTCGTCGAGGTATACTCCCAGTCAGCACCGAGTGGAATCGCATAGAGGCGGTTTGTAATAGCGGTCGTTCCAAATGTTGCCACATACGCCATTCCAGCTTCAGCCCACACCGTCATCGGACCTCCCACAAGTGACGGAAGAGGAGTAATTGTGCTATCAGCTGTCGTCTGGTCAACTTGACGCGTATCAACCCCCCACACACGATCCCATTGTCCGGCATCACTACGATATTGTGTTACATATGATCTAAAAGGTGATGTTGTGGCGTTGGTAGTAATGATAAATTTATCTAAACTTGAAGCAAGTTCAATACTAGCCAATGCACCAGAGGCAGCTGAGGTGTTGATACCTCCCGGCGGAACTTCAGTGGCGACAGATCCTCCAGAAAGCCATGTAGTACTGTTGCTCGTTATACCAGACACAGGAGCAGCGTACACACGAGTCGAGGTAGTGAAATAAAGTGTAGAGACGCCACTGTGTGGACCATGACTTACAGTAGCAAGACGTCCGTTATTTTGTTGGGTCGGAGTACCAGTAAGAGCACCTCCCGCACCTGTCTTGAGTAAGAACACAGAAGCAGAAAAATCTTTACCCGCAGTAGGAACGAGAGCTGCACGAATGTTGTATTTAAATACGATTGGGTTTGCAAGAGTATCGAGTACATACACGTTTTGACTTGTTGCCGAAGTCTTAGGTTCAATTCCCATACCAAAACTCACTGTATTGGTAACAGTTGTTGCATCTGCAAGCCAGTATGAGGCACGAATATTATCTGCAGTTGTAGCAGCGGGTACCGTACCTCCCACGTTTGAAAAGAGATCTGCGGATAGACCTTTTACAACAATCAAGCCTCCGTTAGTTGTAGTCGCGTTTGTTGTTGCCATCACAGCTCGCAAATCTTCAATAACAAAAGCTGTTCCACCAGCAATTGTTCCAGCTGTTGAAGAAAGAGTTATAGAAGTATTTGAACCGATTGCTGAAATGTTATACCAAGTGGTAATAGCTGAAGGATCAGTTGAGCCGAAACCAATTCGATTACCGACACAGACCTTGTTTGTCTGCCAAGCGGTACCCGTACCTGTCACAGCCGTACCAGACACAGCAACTGTACCAGTGGTATACAAATCATACGTCATTCGAAGTGCTCGAATGGTATAAGCTGTTGCAGTAGGAAGTGTTACCGTGACAAAACCTTTCCACGTCCAAACAGCTGTACGTCGATTAAAAAGATACATGTTTATACGACGAGTTGCGGCAGCGGTCGCGTTATCAGCAAGAAATATCCAGTCAATTTCCGCCGTAGCATCATTTTGCCATCGCATAGCCCACGGAAACACAGAAGCAATAGCTGTTGATTGTTCCATCGGTCTTGCAACAGCAAGAGGAAGAGGTCCAGCGTAAGCATTCTCACCCGAACCAGCAAACTGGGTCATGAGTGGACCAAGACCAAGTTTGGTCGAATCATATGAATCGACACCATACCGGTAAGTAGCCTGGGAACCTAATCTTTGTATTACTGCTCGTGTTGCCATGTTGTATTTATATTATTAAATTAATTTACACTTCTAAATAATCGACATTTATCTGAACAGAAGTCGTCCCAGTGATCACACAGTACAACACCTCGTTCACGCCTCCTTCAACATAATTTGGATGATTGTTCGATCCGTAAAGTCCTCCTGTTTTTGGTGCGAGATATTTTTCATAATCAGTACCTCCAGAAGTAAACCTAAATGAAACGGAGGTTGCATCAGCCGTAAGTGAGAAACGGGTTGAATACACTCGAATCTTTTTACCTGAGGCGGGAGTTCGCACTGTACCAGAGGAACTCAAGACAGTAGTGAGCTTGGTAACCCCCTGACCACTCAATAGTAAAGAGAGGGTTTCTTCAGTTGCTGGATTAATACGAGTATTACTTCCATTTTTGACCCCAACAACACTTGCTGACGGAGTACTACCCATCACTAAAGCTTCTGCTTTCTTTGGTAATAACTGTGTAGCTGCAAGACCAAGCCCTGCCACACCCAATGCCTTCAAGAAAAATCTTTTATCAGTATCAGTTGATTCAAATTCAGCATCTTGTCGTGTAGGAATAATACCATCAACCGTTTGATTGATTTTTTTTTCAAGAAGCACATCTTCTTTTTGTGCACGCACAAATCTGAATGAGTGTTTACTACTCAGCATAAAATATAATTCGCAACATTTACCACTTTATTATAACCTTTAAAACAAAAAATAAGAAAAGGAGGTGTTGATAACTTACGTGTAAGTTATCAACAAATAAAAAAAATAATTAAAATAAGAAAAAAGATCAAAATACTAATCAGCAAAATAAAAAACACCGAAGAAAAGTGTTTTTTATTTTGAGTCTATATAAAAGCAAACACTTTTACTTGCTTTGGTTATCAAGCGAAACTAGACCCTTACAGGGTCAGTACCCATCGCTGAGGATTTTCTTCGTCTAGAGTCAAACTCGAAAATCTGCGCAGCGAGGCTTCGAGTCCGCACGAAACACCAGCGGAATCTCGGTCGTTACACGACCAGTACCCACGATTGGATTTTTACTTCGTTGAAACACAACTCGTAAAAATGCTCAATCGGGTTTCGAGTCCGCACGAAATGCCCACCCGGGCATTTCTTTGGCCGCGCAACAAAAAGACCCCTTTCGGGGTTTTTTTGTTGCGCGGCCAAGCGGACTCGAACCGCCGACCTCTCGCGTGACAGGCGAGCGCTCTAACCAGCTGAGCTATGGCCGCATTTATAGACTGACGAGAAACACTATAGCAAACTTTACTCAAAGAGTAAATAACCAACAACTCTTAACAAAATGTGTCGATGGGTGGAATCGAACCACCGTCTGAGGCTTATGAGTCCCCCGTTCTAACCATTGAACTACACCGACAAGTACTGAGCACAATAACATAAAAGATAGAGAGATTCAACCAATACCGGAAAGGCGTGGATTTGACGTCAGTTCACTAATTCCCTTCGCTCATAAGTGGCTCCTGTCCGGACTCAACTATTTTTAGAAGACTAAAAACATGTTTCTGTCTTGCAAATCCGCCAGTAAGTAAAGCTGTTCACTTACCTGCCCCGCAACAAAAAAGAAAAATCCAGAGACATGTCTCTGGATTTTTCTTTTTTGTTGCGGGGCGCGGATTTGCACCACGGTCCCAAGGTTATGAGCCTTGTGAGTTACTATTACTCCACCCCGCTATTTAATAACTGATCACCATAAATAATGGTAATGTGTATTATATCACACTACGAATAGCGAGACAAGAGTTTTTATCTACAGCATCTTCTGTTCAACAAAGACCTGCTTGAACATACCAAGAACTCTTTTTGTCTCTCGCTCAGTAAGGACAAAATCAGGTCCTGCATGAGCAATCATATTTCGTGCCTTATGTGCTTCCCATGCCTGATCAAGAGTAAGCAAATCACCCTTTGCAACCATTTTTAATTGCTCACCAATTGAATCCGCACGAAAACCAGCCTTATGTAATACCTCACCGAGCATAATATCCGCATCAATGATTGCAATACGCCAATCATTCGGATTTGCCGAGAGTGCATGAGTTTCAACTTTTGCCCATCTTGATTGAAATTGTTTTATCTCTGGAGAAATTTCTTTTTGAACTTTCACTTCAGCTTTCTTTTCTGCAACTGGACCCTTTTTGATTTTCGCAATACCACGCTTTGCATAAAAAATAACATAGAGCAAAAAAAGAGTAAGGAGAAGTGCTGGAATACGCAAAAATACAATTACATCAAGTATTGTTTGGATAAGCGCACCATAATCAAAATCACGAAAGAAAGTGATGACAGCAAGTGCAAGATATTCAATGTTTATAAAATGAATATTTTCCATGAATACAAATAGTGTATCACAGCAACTAAGAGCTGACACCTCTTAAGCTATGCATAATCTACGCAGAAAGTTATTCCTTACAGAAACTTTTACCGACAGCAAAGAGAACATCTTCTCTTCCCCTATCTGCCATAAACTGAATACCAATTGGTAATTTTTTACCATCAACTTCTTTATCACCTGCAGGCACAGAAAGTGCAGGCACACCGACGAGGTTTGCGGTCACAGTAAAAATATCTTCGAGATACATAGATACAGGATCAGCATTTTTCTCCCCTATCTTAAATGCAGGTGTAGGCGCAGTTGGTGTAAGAATAACATCCACATCTTTAAAGACGTTATCGAATTGCAACTTCAACATATCTCGAACCTGAACGGCTCGGTTGTAGTACGCATCATAATAACCAGCAGAAAGAACATAAGTACCGAGCATAATACGTCGACGAACCTCTTTACCAAAACCTTCACCTCGAGAATTCATATAATCAAGAAGAAGTGAGTCTGAGTTTTTATAGAGACCGTACCTCACACCATCAAATCGTGACAGGTTTGTAGATACTTCTGCAGGCATAAGCACATAGTATACAGGCAATGAGTATTCGATGTCCTTAAGTGTAATATCAATAATCTCATGTCCTAAAGCTTTTAACTTCAAAACAGATTCTTCGAAGACCTCCATCACCCGCTTATCAATACCATCACCCGTTAGAAAATGTCGTGGAATACCGATACGGAGTTTTGAATTTCCAGAGATTGAGGCTGGAGCAATATCTATAGAGGTTGCATCATACGCATCCTTACCTTTAATAGCATTAAAAACTATTTCTGCATCAGACACATTCTTGGTAATAGGACCAATCACGTCGAGTGATGAACCCATGGCCATAAGTCCATGACGAGAAACAGAACCGTATGTCGGTTTGAGTCCCACCACTCCACAGAAACTCGCCGGCTGTCTTACTGAACCACCGGTATCTGATCCAAGTGCAACAAGCGCTCCGTTCATAGCAACAGCCGCAGCAGAACCACCTGATGATCCACCAGAAACACGTTCAAGATCGTGAGGATTCTTGGTTACACCGTATGCAGATTTTTCGGTTGAACCACCCATCGCAAACTCATCCATATTTACACGACCAATAAATACCACACCCTTTTCTTTGAGTTTTGTAATCGCAGTTGCATCGTAAGGCGCAACATAATTTTCAAGAATCTTTGAAGACGCAGAAGCGGTACGACCCTTAATCAAAATATTGTCTTTGATGGCAAATGGAATACCCGCAAGAAGATTATCCTGACTTACCATTTTTTGTGCCCTATCAGCTTGTTCCAGCACATCATTAAATACCTCAAGGTACGCATGAATATCAGCGTCAGTGGTCTTGATTACGTCAAGGTACGCCTGAACCAGATCACGTACAGTATATTCACCACGAACAAGTGCTTCGTGAGCTTTTGTTATTGAAAGAGATGTAAGATCTATCATAATAATTAGAGGATTTTTTTAACTTTTACATACCCGTCTTGTGATGAAGGTGCCGCTTTCAAGAGATCTTCTGTATATGAGCCCGGATTATTTCTCACAACATCTTCACGTAATACATTGTACGTATCGCCCACCTTAGGTAGCGCATCCGAAGAGACTGTTACTTTTTCTAACTGACCCACATAATCAAGAATTGAGCCAATATCTTTTTGGAAACTTTGCTTTTCGTCTTCGGTCAATGTAAGCCGTGACAAAGTTGCCAATTTTTCTATTTCTTTTAGCGTTATCATAAAAACACTATAGCAAAGATAGCAATTGGTAGCTAGTAGATACTAGTTAGGGCCTAAAAAGGATTATTAATCAAGAAGTTTACGAAATTCCTCCTCAGAAATGACAGCAACACCAAGAGCGAGCGCCTTATCTTTCTTAGAACCAGCCTCTTCACCCGCCACTACAAAATCTGTATTCTTTGACACAGAACCACTCACCTTACCTCCATTCTTACGCACCAATTCTTCAGCCTCAATACGAGACAAAGTAGATAGCGAGCCGGTAAGCACAAAAGTTTTACCTGTAATCTTTGAATTTTCTTTTATGGAAACAACCCCTGTTTCAACGATGGTAATCTCCTTTAAAAGCCGTTCAAGTAATTTTATATGAGATTCATTTTTAAACCAATCGACAAGTGATTGAGCAACCACGGTCCCTACTCCATCAATCTGTTCAAAATCTGCAAATAAAGCATCACGTATAGCATCAATAGTTCCAAAATGTTTTGCGAGTAAATACGCTGTTTCTTCTCCCACATGTTGAATTGAGAGTCCAATAATCAGTCGGGGCAATTCTACATTTCGAGCTTTTTCAATTGACGCAATAATATTATCCGCTGATTTTTCTTTGAAACGTGGAAGAAGTAAAATATCTCCTTTTTTGATATGAAAAATATCTGCATAATCTGAAATCAAATTATATTCCATGAAAACATCAATATTTTTTGGTCCCACTCCATCTATATCAAGTGCATGCTTTGAAATAAAATGATACAGGCGACGTTTGAGTAATTGTTCAGAATCGAGAACTACACACCTGTACGCAGATTGACCAGGGATACGCTCGATTGATCCATCACCTCCACACCCCTCTACAGTTTTTGGAAACACAAATTTCTTCTCCTTACCCGTACGCAAATCCTTCATCACTGACACGATATCAGGAATAACATCACCTGCTTTTTGAAGTATTACGGTGTCACCAATGCGAATATCAAGCCGAGCTATTTCATCTTCATTATGAAGTGTCGCCCGAGAGACGACCGAACCAGCAACTGATACAGAGGTGAGTACGGCAACAGGAGTAATCACGCCAGTACGACCAACTTGTAGAACAATGTCTTCAACAACAGTCGTTACTTGTTCTGCGGGAAATTTAAACGCAATACCGAATCGAGGTGCCTTACCGGTGTAACCCAAAACATCTTGGAATTTCTTTTCATTTACCTTTACCACCACCCCATCGATCAAATAATCTTCTTTCGCAATTTTCTTGTACCACAGGGTCCAATACTCAATTACCTCATCAATAGATTTACATATTTTAAAATGAGGATTAACTTTAAATCCAAGCTTTGACAGATAACTCAATTCCCCAGATTGAGTTGTCGGTAAGTCTTCATTGGCAATACCTGCGTCATACACAAAGTTATCGAGCTTTCGCGCGCGAGCAATACTTGGGTCAAGTTGACGAATAGAACCAGCAGCAACATTGCGCGGATTTGCAAACGGATCCTCACCATTCTCTATTCGTTCTTTATTGAGTGTTTTTAAATTGCTTTTACTCATCCACACCTCCCCTTCCACAATAATATCAATTGGCCTTGAAAGTGTTAGTGGTACAGCCTCAATTGTACGTACGTTATGAGTTACATTCTCACCCACAGTACCATCACCGCGAGTTGCAGCACACACAAGCACACCATCTTTATATTCAAGTACCACCTTGAGACCATCAATTTTTAGCTCACAAACATATTCAGGATGAACAGATTGTCCTGTCTCAGCCAGAATAACTTTACGAACACGTGCATCAAAATCACGCATATCATCTGGAGTAAACGCATCGTTGAATGACCACTGGGTGACTTTGTGTGGTACTTTTTCAAATTGTGGCAAAGGTTTACCTGCAACTCTCTGTGATGGAGAATCAGCTGTGCGTAATTCTGGATATTTTTCTTCAAGCTCAAAAAGTTCTCGCTTAAGTGAATCGAGGGCTTCAGCGGAAATTTCTTCCTTGTCGAGAACGTGATAATTGTATCGATGATGTTCAATCACCTCTCTCAGTTTTTTTATTCGCAACGGTACTGTATCCGGAATTGAAGTCATGGAAGTTTAATAAGTAAATCGAACACCACGCTCCACCTTCAGAGGACTTTGGCTTAAGCAATTAGGTGGTGTAACAGATTCATTGTAGCCCATATTATACCCTCGTGACTCAATAATCGTAGCACCAACATCAGTCTTTTTAACAGAGACCTGAACACAAGCAGAACTACTACTATCAGAAACTGGTTTAAAAGAAAAGGTTGTTGTAATAGCACTAGCATCACCTGTCTGACTAAGAGCTACAGAATTTGTCGCACCACAAGAGATAGGATCTCTCTGATCCTGATCCTCTGGTGTTGCAAAAGAGAAGGTACTGCCATCAACAGAACCTTTCAAATCCCAATACAGAGCACAATCAGCACCTGTGTCTGCGGCGTAGAATGCAAACTGAGATTCACGCCCGGCAGCAGAAAGTGAAAGTTCTTTAATCGTAAGATTAAAGATTGAAATTCCAATAGAGAGTAAAAGACTTGATACAAGCACTGCAAAAAGCATAGTAAAGCCCGTCTGCCTATTTGTATTAATAAATCTTTTTTTAAGTTGTGAGAATAATAAAAACATAACAACTAAAAATTATATAGATACTCTTCTATTGTGAAATTACGGTCACTACCATACACATTATTTTTCCAAGAAACTTTAACCGAAACAACAGCAGATATACCAGGAGCCGCCTCGGTAATTTTCACCACACGAGTAAAAGAAGAGTCTTGCCAGGTTCGACCCGCATCTTGGTTTACAAGTGGATAACCATAAAATTTATTTGTAGTATCAAACGAAAGCGGATTACAACCAGTATTCTCACAAACAGTAATAGCATCCCCAATACTTGAACGAGTGGTATCTATGTGACAGCCAGTACTGCTATCTACACAATTTGTCTTAACTTGTTCATTGGTTAAAAACCACCCAGTCGTACGTCCAAGATCACGTAATCCGCGAACATATTCAAGCGCATCTTGAGCAAGATAAAATGCTGTAATTTGATCACGAGCGTAAACAGAAGACGCTATCCCTCGCTGAGCAATAAGCATTGGACCGGTGATAGAAATAGAAAGTATTGAAATCGCAACCAAAGTTTCAACAAGAGTAAAACCGGAAGATTTCTTCTCTCTAAAAAGAGTTCGTATACGTAATAACTGAGACCTGAAATTCATATGTTAAGTATAACACAGGGCCGGATTCTGCGAAGCAGAATCCGGCCCTGTGTATACCTTCTAAATAGTTCTTTTTGTAACCGTTGTCTGAATATTGAAACGAGACATTTCATCATCTTTGCCCGCACTGCCCGAAACAGTAATAAGTACGCGTGGCTGATCACCATCAATTACATAAAATTTTATTCCACCATTATCAATCATAACCTCATCACTAGTAATATATTCCTCTGATGTCTGACCATCCTTCGTCTTATCTTGCCTAATACCATTACCCGCAACGTCAGGGTGTGCCCGCACTGAATATACAATATATGAACCATCTTGTGTGGTAAAACCAAACGTGCTCGTACCATCAACAGGACAAGTTATAACACCACCACCTCCATCCAAACACTCATACGAACCACCCATACGAATCTCACGCATCATACTTTCGAGAGCAAAGTTGAGATTTGTCATCACAGATTTAATTGAATGACTTTTTTTATTTGCATTCACAATAGTAAACACAGCAGAAGTCGCAATGAGCATTACGATAGAAAAAACCGCGACAGAAACAAGTACCTCAATCAGAGTAAAACCTTTTTTTGATTGTAAAAAAAATTGATGCATATTATTGACATTCATTATTCTTAGGAATAGAGACACCGATTTGTCCAGAAGACTCGACTGTCACCATACGTGAAAGATTATCAGGTGATACAAGACAAATCTGTACTCTACCTGAACGGGAGAGACCATCACCCTTTACAATAGAAGTTGGGTCTGGTCTTACAAAAGAAATTACCGCCGCCTGAACGGGAGAACTTTGTATTAAAATTTTTCCGACCGAGTGCCCACCTTTCATAGTATACCGTTCCAAAAACTCATCACTGTCTGTTCCATCGCAATCATTCGATGAACCATTACAAAAACCATCAGTATTTCTATCCTCAAACAACATATATGAATTATCACCAGTGCGAAACACAACCCCGTAACCTGAACTAAATGAATTCACACTATCCTGCTTCACCGTTGTTCCATATACCTGCGCCTGACGTATTGAGAGCGCTACATCATATGCAAGATTAGTAAGTAAAATAGAAGAATTAAATCGAGCATTATTAAAGACGGCGATTGAAGTAATTGCGGTAAAAATCGCAATTGATACCATCATTTCAACGAGAGTAAAACCTCTTAAATTCA
>JACCDZ011203712.1_pt1 | contig 13485 bp, 9 predicted proteins | sample 7449551 | NCBI WGS metagenome assembly JACCDZ01 (sample SAMN15323452, study PRJNA562643) | freshwater metagenome | isolation source: river surface water | place: USA:Blue River Watershed | collected 2017-08-18
CTGGTCTGGCAAAACAACGCCTGGCAGTTTGACTACATCACAAGCTTTTCGTTTGTGGGAATGGGCTGGTGTGCTGAGCTTGCCAAAGAGCTGGACTTCGATTTTGGCCAGAACTGCTTTGAGATGCGCGGCTACCGGCCACAAGTCCTTGCGGTTGGTGACGAGATGTACCGACTGTTCGAGCAGAACTTCATCGAGTACGTGCGAATGGAAGTCTTCGACGTGACAACCACAGTAGAAGACTAAATCCACCCAAAGATAGCCAAACCCAACCCGGCTATCTTTTTTTGGCGAAAGATGACGATTTTCTATGATCTAAGTGGGGTTGTGTCTGTCCGGAAGTACCGGGTTTGGCACGGAGATGGACCGGGGCAGCCGTGAAACCGGACCACCTGCGCAATCACTGCAAACTGAGTTACCAGCATTTACATGGCCTAGCGCTGAGTTTTGGTCCGGGTCCGATTCAAACCCCCGACGGATTTAAGAACCAACGGGAGTATGTCTTTCACCCGAAATCCAGACGACATCTTTTTATAAGACGCTTAGCTATTTAACGAATCATTATCTATGAATTATTTGGCTCATAATTTTAATTTTAAATCCATTAAAGTGATTGCAATCCAACTTTATCATTCCTCTTAGTCTGAGGTTTTTACATTTATTTATCGTGTGTTGCATTCGTTCCCGTGAAAATAATCCAGTGTGGGAAAATTTTTTTCGACTAGCGGCTAGTTAAAAAAAATTTTGGAAGTTCATTTTTTGAGCAAAAACGGAACGCGCTTGGAATTGGTTTTGTTAATTGGGTCAGGCGCTAAAGTATTTATTTAACAGTGGGTTACGGCGCAACCCCCTAAAAACAAATAGCTTGAGTTTCGGAACGGCCAAACTAATCTATCACTTCAAGAGCAGTTGATTGCGAATGAAATGAGAAGTGCGTAACGATGAATGATGTTAATAAAACTGAGTTGAAACGAGCCAAGCCTGTACGTGATGGGGTTGTTCCATTCTTATTCATTGAGACACAGTCATCTGGGCATGCTTTCGTAGTTCGTAAGCAGTTTGAGGGCAAGCGGCATGTCGTTACCCTTGGTCATTCGTCAACGATGGCGATTACTGAAGCCCGCTTTGTGGGTATGAAGTGGTTTGAAGATTTAAAAAATGGATTACCAACCGATCACAACAAATTGACTCTGGAACAAGTCATCGCCAAATATGCAGAGAGCGTGAGTCAAAGCGGTACAGCCAACCAGATCAAGTACTTACAAAAAAATATCAATCGATTTAAAGCCCTGCCTGATCAGATTCTTACTAAGTTGTTTTACAAAGTAACCAAGCTAGATATAGAGCTTGCCGTATCGGCTTACCGCAAAACAGGCGTTGTTGAGGCAAGTGTGAACCGCTTATTAAGCGCCATTAGTGCTTTGTATTCATTCCTGAAAACGGTTGGCTACGACATCCCAAACGTGTGTTCACAGATTAAACGCCGTCCAGAACAGAATATCCGCACAAATATACTGCCGGTAGAAGCGATCAAGTACTACAACCAATGTTTACTGAAAGACGGTAATTGGTTGGCTGCTTACGCATTGGTCATTATGGTGTCCACTGGCATCCGTTGCGGAAACGTAATTGCGATGACCGTTGATATGGTAAGCCCTTGCCTTCGTTACATCCATTTGCCAATGACGAAGTCTGGCAAACCGCAGACGGTAGCTGTTCCACAGCTGCTGAAACCTATCCTGCAGGAACTTCTGGACAATGCCAGAAAGAAAAACAGTCACTTTTTGTTCCCGTCTGACACGAGTTCGACTAGTCACATTGCATCGCCACGGGGCCCGCATGAGCGTGCAATCGCGAAGCTGAATGCAGTGGGCTTCAACGTGATCTGCACTATTCACGACTTGCGTCGCACCTTTGCCAACCAGCTGTTGCGTGCAACTGGCGGTAACGTTTACCTGGTCAGTCAGGCTCTGGGGCATGGCTCTGTTGCAGTAACCATGCGTTATTTAAGTATTCGATCCGATGAGTTAGACGAAGCCGTTAATTTGGCAGCGGCAGCATTGGGTCTGGAAAGTCTTGCAGCGTAACGCTGCGAGTTCGCCAAGCACTTGTTTGCACCTGTATGGCAACAACCGGACAACCGGACCCATCAGGATATCGCAATAAGTGCGAAGCAAACACCGTGGTCCGGTTTCTTACTGGTCCACATTATTCAACAAAAGGGCGTTAGGCGCCGGAGTATTAATAATGATTAGAACATCAAGTGGTGGTTTAAAGACTAATTTGAATAAATTAACAGCGCTTTTTATTTCGCGCTCAACACAGGAAATGATTACGGTAGATACGCCTGCTTATGAAGCTGAATGCGTCTTTTTCGAAGGTAAATTTTACGCCGTGAGTGATACGGTTGCAGAAGCCCTTGGTAATGTTAAAACAATGGAACTGTTCCCAACAGTGCTGCAGGATGGCACTGTCAACTTGTTCCCTGTCACTTTTAATCCAGGGTCTTGGCGTGAAACTGCTCTGGCAGCTCTTGAAATGGCGCTTGACCAGCCTGTGCAGATCAAGTCGAACACCGAAGCGCAAGAGTATCAAGCAACTCCAGCAAAGAATCTGACACTGGCCGATTTTAAGATCCCTGACGATGTTGATGCTTTTATTCAGGCACATATCAGTCAAGTCACACTGTCAGATCTTGACCACCCAATCGTCAAAAAGCTGCTGAAAGCAAAGGGCGGCAAATAAGATGCTTCCGATGACCGTGCAACCTGCTGCTCAGTTTTCTTTGCTAAACCAGTCTTTCCGCTGGCAGGGTGAGGTCGTCGATATAAACGTATTGTTAAGTGCTGCCGCTGAAGCATTTTCGTCCCTATCAGCCCAACAGCAATATCATGTCGAATTTCGTTTTGGGTGTGTCTCATTGTTAGCAGACAAAAACTCCGAATCTATCATGCAAGGTCAAGTTGACCTCCAAATTGAAGCAGGCGTTATGGCTAATGGCCGTAACGCTCTGCGTTTACCTGAACGTCATATAAAACCAATTGATGCCGTTGATTTCTTCTTTGAACATTTGGCCACTGCACTTTGTTCTGTGTGCTTAGACTGCGGACATGCCCAACGGATGAGCAACCGTGCCAAGTTTGCCCTAATACCAGGATCCAATCCGGATTCATTAGCAAAAGTTTCGGCCATCATCGCCGCAATGCTTAACAGCATTGCGATGCAAGTGATGCCGTCTATTGACGTGGCGCAAGCCACTAAACGTGCGCACTATGCCAACGTTATTCGCCGTATTGAACAACGCGGTATTCCATGCGATGTGGAGTTACTGCAACACCTTCTTACAGATAGCGCCGCGCTCTGGCAAAATATTGTTGAACATTACGACCCTGAGCAATCAGTTTACATCAACGGGCGATTGGATCTTCGTGCATTTGCCCGGTTTGTCGACGCTGCGGGTATTGATTATCCATCTACTCCGGCTGGCCAGCCGGATTTAAAAAAGCTTGGTGATATGGCCAAGTCATTTCCAATACTTAAAGCTATTTATACGCTGTATAAGCTTGATTCGCAGTTGCGCAATCAGAAGCTTCAGCTTAATTCTGATAACCGCCTCGTAGCGGAATTAAAGCCTTTAGCCACTATCACTGGCCGACATGCACCCAGCAGTAACAGTTTTGTGATGGGTCTTGCTAAGCCATTTCGAAGTCTGGTTACACCAGACAAAGGCTCTGTACTCTTTGTTCTGGATTACGTTGCTCAAGAAGTTGGGATTGCGGCTGTTTTGTCTGGAGATCAGGCATTACAGCGTACCTACCTCGATGGCGATATTTACCTGACCTTTGCCAAACAAATCGGCCTAGTGCCCGATGATGCGACAAAACAAAGCCATGCTGCAGAGCGTGATTTGTGTAAAACCGTGTTTATCGCTGTGCTCTATGGGATGGGTGTACGCACCTTAGCTCAGTTGTTGGGTTACACACATGCTGATGCAGCAGAACTGTTGGCAGGCCACCGGCAGAACTACCCGCAGCTGTGGTTATGGCAAGAGGCTGTTATTAAACAAGCACGCGAGGAGCATGAATTAAGAACTGCTTCCGGTTGGCGAGTGTTTGTGGATCATTCAACAAAACAAACCACCCTAAAGAACTGGCCTATCCAAGCTGTCGGAGCCGACATTTTGCGTAAGGCTGTTATGGACTGTGATACCGCCGGATTACGAGTACTGGCCCCTTTACATGATGCCATCATGTTTGAGTCCAGTATCGAAAATCACGAAGTTCACATTCAACAAGCCCAAACCCTGATGGTCAATGCTGCAAAGCATTGGCTGTCAGATTTCCCACTGCGCCTCGATACCCAGTTGGTCTTTCCCGGACAAACTCTTTGTCCAACCAATGTTAAGGGGTTAAAGCATTTTGTAGGCGCGACATCTCAATATTTAGAAGGTGATTCCCATGAGTAATAAAACTGCAGAAAAGCAATCTAATGCCGACTTCGCAAGCGAATTAGCCCAACGTCAATTTAACTTGTTTGCCAACCAACATAATCAAAGTTATGCATCATTAAAAGATCAAACTGCCAGAATTAACGTGCCCATTTACGGGCCTGAATTTCATTGCTATTTACGCGATGCTTACTACCAGACAACGGGCCATAGCTTACGCCCAAATGATGTAAAGCAAGCTCAGGACCACTTAGCTACAATAGCTAAATTCAGTGGTAATAAATATGTGGTAAACCGGCGTTATAGCTTCGATACTCAAAAGCTCGAATTGTTCATCGACATGTGTGATGACGCGTGCACAGTGCTACACCTGAAAGACGGTAAAGTTTCATCAATGACACAGGCGGCAGCGCCCGTAGACTTTTGCTTTGATGAAAACATGAAGCCTTCACCAGTCTACTTGGCTGATAAAGGCGATTGGCAACTGATTAAAAAATACGTTAACTTGGCCAACGAACAGATGTATCCATTACTACTGGCACAGATAGGTCAGATGATGGTTCGAATGGGACCATATGTCATGGCCTGCTTTGTTGGCCAAGCTGGGTCTGGTAAAAGCGAAGCTGCAAGTTTTATCTTGAGTCTGGTAGATCCCAGCAACAATCCAATGCAAGCTTCTGTTGGTAATGAGAAAGACATTGCCATAGCGGTACAAAACACAGTTGTGCTGGGGTTTGACAACGTTGAGCCATTTTCCAAAGTAGAATCGAATATTTTGTGTAGACTGCTCACAGGCGCAGGAATTCGTACCCGGAAGCTATTCACAGACAATGCTGAAATTGTGCTAAACGCCTGTTCGCCTGTGATCGTTACAAGTATCGATCAACCAATCCGTACAGACGATCTGATGGATCGCTCCATCACTTACACCTTTAGCCGCATTCCCGAAAACCGGCGCATGACCAAGCAGGAATTATCAGCTTCGCTTGAAGTTGATAAACATCTTATTTTTAGCGCCATTTTGGACATGATTGCCTGTGCACTAAATAACTTTGATTTATTGCAAATTGAATCGTTACCCCGCATGGCTGACTTCGCCAAGTTTGCTTGTGCTTGTGCACCATATTTTGGTTTAACTTCAAAGCAGATGTTGGAACTGTACGCATCCAGTCAACAAGAAATGGTTGCTGATGTAGCGGATGATTCACCATTTATCCGTGCATTACATCGTCTAATCAGCCGCAAACAAGAAGCCTGGCAGGGTAACGCGACAGAGCTTTTAAAAGAGCTCGAATTCGCACCCGAAGTGGCGCAGAAAGGTTGGCCGCAAAGCAGCATTGCCGCCGGTAAGCTGCTGACACGCTACTCTGAAGTGCTGAACAAGCTTGGTATTGATGTTGAAAAAATCGAACGTCACCGTCGCCAAGTGCGTTTGAGCAAGCTGCCACACTTCCAGCCTGCAGAAGAAATTGAAACACCAAAGCCTAATATTCGCCGAACCACCGGTAAGTGATTTGAACGACACTTAATCTTTGCAAACAGAATCCCGGTCCGCCGGGATTTTTTATTTCCGCCAAACACCTGTATTCAAAAGCGACATATTATCCAACCCAATCAATCATATCGGTTGCAACCCACAATAATGTGCGGTTAAATACAATGTGGACTGAAAATAAGTACAAACAGCACCGGGCTATCATTTTATTTGTCACTGCATTCATCAGCATCTAATGCTGACTCCAGCTGACCTTGCATCCGCTGCTGTACAAACGGCATGGGTTGGTCAGGTTAAATCAACTTCCCTTGCCATAGCAGGAACCGCGTAGTTTCGCATTACTGAGTACCTTGGCGCATGGAACAGCACTACCTGAAGTCGTCTTACCGCGAAAAGCTGATTGAACATTTGTTCATTGGTGAACTGCTCAAGCTGTCTTGGGCCAGTGGCGCCTGCTCGCTCGAAATCTCAAAGCCTGAGGTTGATAACCAAGGTTACGACCTAATCGTCGAAGAAAATGGTGCTATTCGCCATATCCAACTTAAAACCGCCAAACTGGATGCCAAAGCCGCTTATCAGAAGGTCCATATCGCACTATCGACCAAGCCGTCTGGTTGCGTGTTATGGATTTTCTTCGATGAAACCACGATGCAGCTGGGGCCATTTTTGTTCTTTGGTGGTAAGCCAGGCGAGAGATTACCCGATATTTCGCAGTTCAAAATCGCCAAACACACCAAAGGCAATAAAGATGGTGTGAAAGCTGAGCGACCAGACATCAGGGAAGTTCGCAAAAAAGCCTTTGTGCGGTACGATTCGGTTGAATCGATATACAATGTCTTGTTTTATAAGCAATCAGACCACGCTCCCGGTAAGTTGTAAGCAATGGAGGCTCGCAGCAAATGACACCTGAAACGAAAGCTCGCCAACTCATTGACCAAAAGCTTGAACAAGCAGGCTGGGTTATTCAGGATATGAAACAGCTGAATCTAGGCGCAGCTTCTGGTGTTGCCGTTCGCGAGTATCCAACAGATACCGGCCCTGCTGATTATGTGTTGTTTGTAAATCGCCAAGCCGTCGGTGTTATAGAAGCCAAAAAAGATACTGCGGGCGAGAACCTAACGGCAACTGAGAGCCAAACTGAGCGTTATGCGACGGCTTCGTTAAAATGGCTCAAAGACAACGCACCACTGCGTTTTTTGTTTGAAGCCACCGGCCAAATCATTCGTTTTACCGATGGCGCAGATCCCGCGCCACGCTCACGCGAAATTTTCCATTTCTTTAAGCCTGAAACTTTGGCTGCTTGGGCATCGCAACCCAACACATTGCGTCATCGCTTAGCCAAGCAAATGCCTGCTTTAGCAGAGCGGAATCTACGGGACTGTCAGATTAATGCGGTAACTGGTTTGGAAAAGTCATTGGCTCTGAATAAGCCACGGGCTTTGGTCCATATGGCGACAGGTGCAGGCAAAACCTTTACCGCCATTACATCGGTTTATCGGCTGCTGAAGTTTGGACAGGCCAAGCGGATTTTGTTTTTAGTGGATACCCGTAACCTGGGTAAGCAAGCTCATCAAGAATTTATGGCCTATACGCCACCCGACGACGGCCGCAAATTTACTGAGCTCTACAATGTTCAGCGCTTAGCATCACCAAAGATCGACCCACATGCACAGGTCTGTATCAGTACCATCCAGCGCATGTATTCCATCTTATCCGGCCAGCCCATCGATGAGTCGGCCGAAGATGTGTCGCTCAATGAAGTGCAACAAACTGACAAGCAAGAAAAGTTGGTGCGCTACAATGCCGCCGTACCTGTAGAAACCTTTGATTTTATCATCATCGATGAGTGTCACCGTAGCATCTACAACCTGTGGAAGCAGGTCTTGGATTATTTTGATGCCAGCCTCATTGGTCTGACAGCAACACCCGACAAACGCACTTTTGGCTTTTTTAATGAAAACATCGTAGCAGAGTACACCTACGATCAGTCGGTTGCCGATGGTGTTAACGTGGGCTATGACGTGTATGAAATTGAAACCGAAGTCACCCAAAAAGGCGCACAGTTAAAAGCCAAAGAATGGGTAGACCATCGTGACCGTGCGACGCGTAAAAAACGCTGGGCTGAAACGGAAGAAGACACCGCATATAACGCGAAAGAACTCGATAAGTCCGTGGTCAACCCCAGCCAAATCCGCCAAGTGATCCAAGCGATGAAAACTGCGGTCGAGACCCAGATTTTCCCAGCGCGGAAAGAAACACCAAAAACACTGATTTTTGCAAAAACCGACAGCCACGCTGATGACATCATTAACATGGTGCGCGAGGTGTACGGGCAAGGCAACGCATTCTGCAAAAAGGTGACCTATCGCGCCGAAGAAGACGCCGATAGCATCCTTAGCAGCTTCCGCAATGACTACAACCCGCGTATTGCGGTCACGGTTGACATGATTGCAACTGGCACAGATGTTAAACCGTTAGAAGTGTTGCTGTTTATGCGTGATGTGCGCAGCAAAGGTTATTACGAACAAATGAAAGGCCGTGGTGTACGTAGCCTCGATGGTGAAAGCTTAAAACGGGTCAGTAACAGCGCTGATGGTGCCAAAACCCGCTTTGTACTGATTGACGCCGTAGGTGTTGAGAAATCCCTTAAAACAGAAAGCCGTCCACTGGAGAAAAAGCCAGGCGTTGCAATGAAAGACTTGCTGCAAGGTGTGGCGATGGGCAGTCGTGATGACGACACGGTGCTTTCTCTGGCAAACCGCTTGGTACGTTTAGCCAAACAGTTAGACGACAAAGCAAAAGCCCGAATTGAGAAAATCAGCGGTGGCATTTCAGTCGGTGAACTAGGCAAATCCTTGATCACAGCTTTAGACCCGGATGCCATCTTACAAACAGCGCTAGCTACCGCCAAAGCAAAAGGCATTACCCGCACTGAAGAATCTTTGCTTCCTGAAGAAATTGCCGCAGCAAGGGCTGAGCGTGTTGCGACAGCCTGTGCGCCTTTTGATAAGCCTGAGCTTCGAGATGAGATTGAAAATGCCCGGCGCGAGCGAGAGCAACTGATCGACCACATCAACCTTGACCAAGTGACTTTTAGTGGCTTTTCCGAGCAAGCCGAAACCCAAGCTAACAAGGTGATCCAGAGCTTTACTGACTATATTGCTGCCCATAAGGATGAAATTGCAGCGCTTAGCTTCTTCTACCAGCAACCTTATCAGCGCCGTACGCTCACTTTTGATATGATTGAAGAGCTGCACGAACACTTAAGCAAACCACCTATCATGCTCACTACTGAGCGTTTGTGGAGTGCCTATGCCCGTGTACAAACTACGGCGGTGAAGGGCAACGACCGGCAGCGTCAGCTTACCGATTTAGTGTCATTAGTCCGTTTTGCTATAGGGCTAGACACAGAACTTAAACCCTTTGCTGATGACGTGGATAAACGCTTCCAAGCCTGGATTTTCCGGCACAACGCGCAGCGTGGCACCGCTTTTTCACCAGAACAAACCGAATGGCTGCGCTTAATGAAAGACCATATTGCCAGCAGCTGTAGTATCAGCCGTGATGATTTTGACTATGCCGAATTGGCAGACAAAGGCGGCCTGCAAAAAGCCTGGGGCCTGTTTGGTAAAGATTTGGATACCTTAATGAATGAAATGAATGTGGAGTTAGTGGCGTGAGTAAATTGCCCAAGGGTTGGGAGGCGGTAACTTTACAAGACATTGCCATTTGGTCCTCTGGAGGGACACCTTCAAGATCAAATCCCGCTTTTTATGCTGGGACTATTCCGTGGCTTAAGACTGGCGAGCTTGGGCCCAAAATAGTTTATAGCTCAGAAGAACACATTTCTGATGATGGCCTTAATGCATCCAGTGCAAAACTCTTCCCAAAGGGTTCTGTAGCTATAGCTATGTACGGTGCGACTATCGGCAAAACGTCCATTTTAGGAATTGATGCTACGACCAATCAGGCTTGTGCAGTTGGAATCCCTAAAGCGACGAGTTCTGAGTTTCTATATTACTTTCTCATCTCTCAGGAAAAACGTTTCATAGACGCAGGAAAAGGCGGAGCACAACCGAACATCTCTCAAGGTATTGTCAGGGAGTGGCCATTACTTTTACCACCTCAAGCCGAACAAACGCGCATAGTGGCCAAACTAGAAGAGTTACTCTCAGATCTTGATGTTGGCGTAGCCGAGCTTAAAACCGCGCAGAAAAAGTTGGTGCAATACCGGCAGTCATTGTTAAAGGCCGCTGTCGAAGGCGCGCTGACCGCTGAGTGGCGGCAAAACAACAAACCTACCGAAACCAGCGCACAATTACTCGAACGAATCCTGACCGAACGCCGCGCCCGCTGGGAAGCCAAACAACTGGCAAAGTTCAAAGAACAAGGCAAAGCCCCGCCCAAAGACTGGCAAAAGAAATACCCAGAACCAGTACAACCAGACACCACTGATTTACCAGAGTTACCAGGCGGCTGGATTTGGGCAAGTGTGGAGCAGTTGTGCGATTCGGTTCGCAACGGACTATCGAAGACGCCAAATACTGATGGTCTTGGTTATCCTATTTTCAAAATCAACGCCGTCCGCCCAATGTCAGTCAATTTTGATGCGATCAAACATATCGAAATTAGTGAAAAAGATGCTGAGGGGTACTGGGTTGAAGTAGGGGATGTTTTAGCAACCCGTTACAACGGTAGCGTTGATCTACTTGGGGTATTTGGCATGATCAAAGAAGTCCCTATGAAAATGCTTCACCCAGATAAGCTCATCCGAATGAAACCAGTTTTAGGTTTTGAGCTAGGCGCTTGGATGGAAGTGTGTGGCAATTTTGGATTATCTCGGAAACATCTGGTAGCACGCGTAAAAACAACAGCTGGCCAAACCGGTATTTCAGGCGATGACTTAAAAAAGACGCCAATACCTTTACCGCCGTTAGCAGAACAAACAACAATCCTTGCATCAGTCGGTGAAGGTTTAGAGTCAATCAAAGTTCTAGAAACACCAGTTGAGTTATCTCTAAGGCAATCAACCGCGCAACGTCAAAATATTCTTCGTGCAGCCTTTTCTGGACAGTTAGTCCCTCAAGACCCAAATGATGAACCAGCTGATTTATTGTTAGAACGAATCCGCTTAGAGAGAACATCCAAAGTAGCAGTCAAAAAACGAATAGGCGCAAAAAAGAAGAATTAAAAAGGAGTACTACATGAAAATTGAATCAATAAGGCTACAAAATTTTAAAGCATTTAAAGATGTGCATTTAAAAGATATTCCGACCTTTATGGTAGTTGTTGGTGCTAATGGTTCTGGAAAATCTACTTTATTTGATGTTTTTGGTTTTCTCCATGATTGCTTAAAAGGTAATGTTCGGCAGGCGTTAGATAAGCGTGGCAGGTTCGCTGAAGTATTGAGTCGCGACTGTGACCCGAAGCAAGATGCCATATTGATTGAGTTACAATACCGGATGGATATTAGTGGTGTTAACCGCCTAGTAACTTATTCTCTTGAAATTATCGAACGCAACGGTGTCCCTGTTGTAAATCGGGAAGTTCTTCGCTACAAGCGTGGACCTAGCGGTAAACCCTACCATTTTCTCGATTTCAAATTGGGTGATGGTTACGCTATTACAAACGAAGAAGAGTTTAATAAGCCCGACGAAACACTTGATCGGGAGACCCAGCAGGTTGCACCAGATACTTTGGCCATTAAAGGGCTTGGCCAGTTTGAACGCTTTAAAGCGGCCAATGCATTTAGACGATTGATCGAAAATTGGCATGTTTCTGATTTTCATATCAGTGCGGCTCGTGGGCGTAAAGATGCATCAGGTGAAACTGAGCATTTATCGGAATCCGGGGATAACTTACCTTTGGTTGCTCGTTACTTGCATGAACAGCACACCTCTGTATTTAATCGTATTTTAACGACAATGTCGCGTCGTGTCCCCGGTGTTTCTTCAGTCGAACCTAAGTTAATGGATGACGGTTATCTGACCCTGCGTTTTAAGGATGGTACTTTCAAAACCCCATTTCTAGATCGATACGTATCAGATGGCACCATAAAGATGTTTGCATATTTGGTCCTTTTACATGATCCAAAACCACACCCTTTGTTGTGCGTTGAAGAGCCTGAAAATCAACTTTATCCACTTTTAATGACAGAACTAGCTGAAGAGTTCCGTAGTTATGCCAAACGAGGTGCGCAGGTTTTTGTTTCTACTCATTCACCTGATTTTTTGAATGCGTTGGAATTAGAGGAAGTATGCTGGCTAGTCAAAAATCAGGGCTGCACTGAAATCCGTCGCGCAAAAGATAATACCCAAATTGCAGCTTATATAGCAGATGGTGATCAACTGGGTTACCTATGGAAACAGGGCTTTTTTGATGGGGTAGATCCACAATGAAGGAGCTGGTTTTTTTACTCGAAGAACCCTCAGCAAGGGCAATGCTTGAATCCTTACTTCCAAGAATACTATCAGAGGAAATACATTTTAGATGCATTCCATTTGAAGGAAAACAAGACTTAGAAAAACAACTGACTCGCAAAATCCGAGGGTATCAAAACCAAGGTGCTCGATTTATTGTCTTACGTGATCTAGATAGTCAACCGGATTGCTTGCTATTAAAACGAAAGTTACTCGCTCTTTGCGCCGACTCAGGTAAAGCTGAGCAATGTTTAGTTCGCCTTGCCTGTAAAGAGTTAGAGACGTTTTATTTAGCTGATTTACAAGCAGTTGAACAAGCTCTGCAGATGAATGGTTTGGCTAAGCATCAACAAACAAAAAAATTTCGCACGCCCGATCATTTGGGTAGCCCTAGTGTCGAATTAAAAAAGTTAACAAAACAAAAATATGAAAAAGTAGCAGGTTCGCGTGAGATTGGAAAGTATTTAGACCCTAACAATGAGCGTTCAACGAGTTTCCGTAATTTGATAGGTGCAATTAGGCGAATGGAAAATGAGTTAGTTTTGGAGACTGAATGAACACAAATACCCTGGTCCAGAAAGTCTGGAATTTCTGTCATACGCTACGCGACGATGGCGTAGGTTATGGTGACTACCTTGAACAACTGACCTATTTGCTTTTTCTGAAACTTGCCCATGAATATGCGCAGGAGCCCTACAATCGGGATACCCACGTACCTGAGGGATACGACTGGCCTAGTTTAACCTCAAGAGTTGGCGAGCCGTTGGAAGCGCAGTATCTGTCGGTATTGCACAAGTTAGGTCAAGAGCAAGGCATGCTTGGGGCGATTTTCTTTAAAGCGCAAAACAAAATACAAGACCCGGCAAAATTGTCGCGTTTAGTGCAGCTTATTGATGCTGAAAACTGGATTAGTCTGGATGCCGATACCAAAGGCGATTTGTACGAAGGCCTGTTGCAGAAAAACGCGGAAGATACCAAAAGTGGTGCCGGCCAATACTTCACGCCACGCGCCATCATTCAAGCCATGGTAGCTTGTATGCGCCCACAGCCAATGAAAACAATTGCGGACCCAGCATGTGGTACTGGTGGCTTTTTCCTGATTGCGAACGAATGGTTGTCAGGGA
>JACCDZ011712080.1_pt1 | contig 13481 bp, 10 predicted proteins | sample 7449551 | NCBI WGS metagenome assembly JACCDZ01 (sample SAMN15323452, study PRJNA562643) | freshwater metagenome | isolation source: river surface water | place: USA:Blue River Watershed | collected 2017-08-18
AGACGCCAGCAAACACCAGCATCACCATAGTTATCGACGATTTGACAAAAGATATCCCAACGCATGTCGAATGAGACCCCTGAATCCCTCTTAAATGATGTTAAAAAATTACCTGGTTTACCAGGTGTTTATCGCTTTTTCGATGAAGCAGGACAAATCTTATACGTTGGTAAGGCCAAAGACTTAAAAAAACGCGTCAACAGTTATTTTCAGCGAAATCTATCGTCACCGCGCATTGAGCGCATGGTCACCCGCATTCGTTCTTTAGAAACCACAGTCACCCGCACAGAAACCGAGGCTTTGATTCTAGAGAACAACCTCATCAAAGAACTATCACCGCCATTCAACATCTTATTCAGAGATGATAAGTCTTACCCCTATGTGATGCTCTCTGGTCATCAGTATCCACGTTTGGCTTATTACCGTGGTCGGGTGGATAAACGCCATCAGTATTACGGACCGTTCCCCAATTCATGGGCCGTTAGAAATAGTATTCAAATATTGCAAAAAGTGTTTCAGATACGAACCTGTGAAGACACTATTTTTAAAAATAGAAGCAGGCCTTGTTTATTGCATCAGATCCATCGATGCAGTGCACCTTGTGTGGGCAGAATCTCTGAGCAAAACTACGCTCAAGACATCCACAAGGCAGTTCAATTTTTAGAAGGTGATCACGCCAGTGTCATGGCTGAGTTCGAGCAAGCGATGCAGTCCTACAGTGACAACATGCAGTTTGAACAAGCTGCCATGATGCGTGACAGAATCGCTGATTTATCACAAGTGCTACAGCAACAATCCATGGACACCGTTGCCGATGGCGAGGGTGATGTTGATATCTTGGCCATTGCAATGAAAGGTGGTTTGGCTTGTATTAACTTGGCCATGGTGCGAGGCGGTCGTCATTTGGGTGATAGAGCTTACTTTCCGAAAATGGGTCGCTTCAAAGAAGACGCCATGCCCAATAGTGATGAAGTGATGCAAGCATTCGTCACTCAACACTATTTGAGTGACGATGCTGAATCTCTCAAGCTCATTCCTAAAGTCATGGTCATTCAAGACTTCAGTGACTCTCCAGAAAATGATGAGCTACAAGAGCTCTTAAATACCAAAGCCAATAAAAAGGTACAGATCCTCAAACAACCACAAGGGCAGCGCAAGCACTGGTTGATCATGGCGCAAAACAATGCTGAATTGGCTTTGACAAAACGACTCACAGAAGCTGGTGGGCAGGAAGCTAGAACACGATCTTTGATTGAGGTACTCAATCTTGATCTTGAAAATGCCGAAGATTTTCGCATTGAATGTTTTGATATCAGTCACACATCGGGTGAAGCAACTCAAGCCAGTTGCGTGGTTTATCAAAAGCACGACATGCAAAGTGGTGAGTACCGCCGCTTTAATATCAATGACATCATTCCTGGTGATGACTATGCGGCCATGCGCCAAGTGCTTCACAGGCGTTATGCCAACTTTCAAGAAATCCCACCTGAGAAACAGCCTCACATTATTTTGGTGGATGGCGGTAAAGGGCAGGTCAGTATGGCCAAGGAAGTCTTTGATGAATTAGGTTTGGACATTCACATGATTGTCGGTATTGCCAAAGGCGAGGGTAGAAAAGTTGGTTTAGAAACACTGATCTTTGCTGATCAGCGTGAACCCATGACGCTGGGCTTAGAAAGTCCTGCGCTCTTACTCACTGCCCAAATCAGAGATGAGGCTCATCGTTTTGCTATCACTGGTATGAGGGCCAAGAGACAAAAAACCAGAAACGTCTCGCGCCTAGAAGAAATCGAAGGCATAGGGGCCAAGAGACGTCAAAAACTCTTGGCTCGCTTTGGTGGATTAAAGGGCGTCACCAGTGCCACCATTGAAGAACTTCAGCAAGTGGAGGGTATTTCAAAAGCTTTGGCTGAGATTATTTACAAGCAATTGCATTGAAAAATAAGACTCAAAAACAAGTTTTTAGAACTTCTATTATTCAGTAATTCCCTTTATCCTTGCGACATGCCCTTTAATTTACCGATCTTCCTCACTTGGTTACGCGTTGCGACCATACCTTTGGTGGTTGGTATTTTCTATTTGCCTGAATCTTGGTTGGACATTGATGAGAAAAACCTTTGGGCAACGATTTTCTTTGTTGGGGCAGCGATCACAGATTGGTTAGATGGTTATTTGGCTCGCAAATGGGGTCAGGTATCTACTTTTGGCGCATTCTTAGATCCAGTGGCCGATAAACTCATGGTGGCCGCAGCTCTTTTGGTGCTTCTTAATTTTGACCGTGTGGAAGTTTGGGTTGCTTTGGTCATCATCGGTCGTGAGATCACCATTTCTGCTTTAAGAGAGTGGATGGCTCAAATTGGCGCATCGAAGAGTGTGGCCGTGCATTTTGTGGGTAAGCTCAAAACAGCTGCTCAGTTGATAGCGATTCCTTTCTTGCTCTTTAACGACACATTGTTCAATCTTTTCCATACCAAAACGATTGGTAAGCCCCTCATCTGGATTGCAGCGCTTCTGACAGTTTGGTCGATGTTCTATTACCTGCAGAAGGCCTGGCCCATGATCAAGGCCAAAGCCGATCTTTGAGCGTTGATTCATTAAAAGTCTGTAAAAACAAAGACTTTGCCCACAGTAATACCTGTCTACAAAGACACCAAAAAAGCCCATTTATTTGACATAGGCTGAAATTATGGTAAAGTGACGGTCTTGTTGTTATGCGGGATTAGCTCAGTTGGTAGAGCGATACCTTGCCAAGGTATAGGTCGAGAGTTCGAGCCTCTTATCCCGCTCCAAATTACGAGGGAAGCTTAACCAGCTTCCCTTTTTAATTTAGCAACTCATCCCCGGCGGGATGGCAGAGTGGTTATGCAGCGGCCTGCAAAGCCGTGTACCCCAGTTCGATTCTGGGTTCCGCCTCCAAAAACAATTAAATTGTTCAAATATCTTTGTAACTTTTTTAAATTAAGCTGAAAACCTTATAGCCATAGCTCCAAGAACAATCATAAAAATACTTAGTAAACGTCGGCTGTTGATTTTTTCATTTAAAAACCAAGCTCCAAATAGAATGGCAAAAAGAACAGATGTTTCTCTAAGCGCGGCAATTGCGGCAACAGGCGCTACAGTCATGGCCCATAATGCGATAGAGTAAGAAGTGATGGATGCGGAAGCACCTCCAAGTGCATAAATCCACCGCTTTTTTGCATAGTCAAAAGCAACTTTCTTTTTAAGTAAAAATACCCACGCACAAAACAACCAACCATCAATGGCAAATAAGGATGCAATATATTGAATGGGATTTTCAGAGATTCTTATGCCAGCTGCATCTGCTAGAGTGTAGGATGCAATCAAAATTGCATTAAGCATCGCAATTAGGATTGCATGCTTGTGTCGCATCAAGCCTGCTGAAATCCCAATTAATATAACTCCTGCGCAAATTAAAAAAACGCCAGACCATCCCCAAATACTCATAGTGCTTTCGGGGATAATAAAATAAGATCCAATCGCCACAAACAAAGGGGCAGTTCCTCTCATGAGGGGGTAGGCAAGACCCAATTCCCCATGTTGATAAGCGTTGGCTAAGGTGAAGTAGTATCCTAAATGTATTAATACTGAAATAAGTAAAAATGGCCAGCACTCCTGAGGAGGAGCTCCAAAATAAAATGCAACCGGCATTGCAATAATTGAGCAAAATAAATGTATTAAGCCGGTCTCTAAAGTTTTATCGGTACTTGATTTTACGGAAACATTCCATCCTGCATGAAGCATTGCACCAGCCAGAACTAATAAAATAATTTGCCAAGTCATGGTAATGAGCCATTATCTAGTTGTAATTTTGAAACTATTTCTAAAAATGCTTTTACAAGTCGAGCATCCTTTCTTTCTTTGAGACAAACAACATGAGCATGCGTATAGATTGATGCGTCAGCAAATGTAATTTTGCAAATATCAGGATCAGGAATGTACTCAAATTCTGAAACTACACTAACCCCAATTCCTTTAATGACTGCTTCGCGAATTGCTTCTCGACTTCCAATTTCCATCATAATTTTTGGGTACACTTTCTTTTTTCGACATAATTCGTCAAAAGCTTTTCTAGTAGTTGAGCCATCCTCTCTTAAGATCATAGGCTCATTGTTAAGTTCGTTAAGCTTGATTGTTTTTTTATTGGCAAATCGATGATGCTTGTTGACAAAAAGAACAATGGGGTTTGTGCTGTAGGGCGTTGATAGAAAAGTGGGATCATCTGTGAAGTGTGCCAGCACGGCAATGTCCGCATCGTAGTTTTTAACCATATTTAGAACGGATTCAGAGTTGCCAACTTGCACTCTGACTTTGATGTCAGGAAATTTTTTATTGAAGCTGGTTAGCATCTCAGTGACATGAAAAGGTCCTACTGCGCTGATAGTTAGTTGACCAGTTTTTAAGTCACCTGCATCTCTCAAAAAGTGAATGGCTTCATCTTCAATGGCAAATATTTTTTGAGTAAGGGTAAATAGTTTATCTCCGAGTGGAGTAAGTTTTACTGAATGCCCTTTTCTGACAAATAATTCAATGCCATAAGATTCCTCAAGAAATCTAACCTGAGTAGTTACTGTGGGTTGGCTGATATGTAGTAATTTTGATCCTCCAGTAAAACCACCAGCCTTTGCTACCGCATGGAATGACCGTAATTGTGTCAATCTCATCAAATTTCCTTTTTAAATGCTGTTATGCACCAATTTCAGTATAGGTTTTTTGAATACCTTTGTGCTAATAAATGAATTTGTCCTATATATTTTTACCTTATAGAGTTCAGCAGTAGCAAGAAAAATTTGAAATAAATTTGGTGTGGCTTTGTTTACTCAATCTAGGAGAAGGATTATGAAAGTCAAAAATTTGTTTTACAAGATACTTTTTAGCTTTTTAACTGCAGGGTCCTTGGTCAGCCCTATTTCTGTTCATGCGCAACAAAAAGAAATAACAATCGGACTAATTCCATCTGAAGATTCGCGCGCAATGATTGCGCAAAGTAAAGCCATGATGGATAAATTATCTGCTGCCCTTGGGATGCCGGTAAAGCCATTCGTTGCTGCTGATTACAACGGGGTCATTGAAGCGCTTCGTTCTAAGAGATTGGACGTAGCATATTTAGGACCTTTTTCTTATGTTCTAGGTGCAACAATTGCTCCAATAGAAGCTTTTGCTGTAGCTGAAACAAAGAAAGCTGGTAGAACTTCTTATCAAAGCGTCATCATTGCTCATAAAGATAGTGGCATTAAATCGCTTGATGATCTGAAAGGTAAAACCTTTGCTTTTGTTGATCCAAGCTCAACTTCAGGTCATTTATTCCCTAAAGCTGGATTAATTAAAGCAGGGTTTAATCCTGATAAAAATCTTGGCAGAGTGATTTTTTCGGGATCCCACGATTCAAGTGCTATTGCAGTTCAAAATAAGAAAATTGATGCAGCAGCCGTTGCCGATCGAATTTTAGATGCCGCAATTTCAAAGGGGATAGTCAAAAAAGAAGATATTGTGATTGTCTGGAAATCAGATCCAATTCCAGAGTCACCAACGGTATGGAGAAAAGATCTTTCGCCAGAATTGAAAAAGAAAATTCAGGCCGCATTCCTAGAAGTTAAGGATATTCCTTGGTCAGATCAGGGAACGCTCAACGGCTTTCATCCAACCAATGATGCGGCTTACGACATTATTCGTGACACAGCCAAAATCTTAAATCTTGATTTGAAGAAAATGAAATGATTGAAATTAAAGGCCTAAATAAAAATTTTGGAGAGTTTGCAGCGCTTACTGATATCAATTTATCCGTAGCTCAAGGCGAATTCTTGGTCGTTCTAGGGCCTTCTGGGGCTGGTAAGTCTACCTTATTGCGTTGCATTAATAGACTTACCGAACCCAGCAGTGGAAAAGTTATAGTTTGCGGACAGGAATCATCTTCCGATTCTGCAGGTTTAAGAAAGCTAAGATGTAATGTGGCAATGATTTTTCAGCATTACAACGTGGTACCTCGTTTAATGGTTTTGAAAAATGTTTTAACTGGAAGGCTTGGTTCTATGCCAGCTTTACTTTCCTTGTTTCAAATTTTCCCTAAAAAAGATATAGAGATAGCAAGACAATGCTTGAAAAGGGTTGAATTATTGGATAAGGCTAGACTTAGAACCGATACATTGTCGGGTGGGCAAAAGCAACGTGTTGGCATTGCCCGAGCTCTAGCGCAAAATCCTAAAGTCATTTTGGCTGATGAACCAGTGGCCAGCCTAGATCCAAAAACATCCAGAACAGTTCTTAATTATTTAAAACAGGCAAGTAGCGATTTGGGCATTGCAGTTATTTGCAATCTTCATCAAGTTGACTATGCCAAAGAGTTTGCTCAAAGAATTGTGGGTGTCTCTGCTGGAAGGATAGTTTATGACGGACCGCCTGAAGGGTTAACAGATGAAATACTCCAAATCATTTATCCAGATGGTGACACATCAGTTGAATCACCACTTAATGACTGAGAATGTGAAAATTTAAAAGGATAAAAAATGAAATTTGGAAGATATAACTTACTGCTTAATCCTCCTGCAGGACGGATGGGGTGGGGCATTTATTTGATTATTGCGCCCATAGCAATTGTTGTTTTAGGGTGGGCTGCTGATGGCAGCAAATTAAGTTTAGCTGAGCTAATCAAAGGCGGACCTTGGGTTGTTGATTTTTTGTCGAGAATGCTACCTCCTAATTGGGGATTTGCTGAAAAGTTAGTAACACCCGCTCTCGAGACTATTCAAATTGCAATTTGGGGTACTTTATTGTCGATAATTTTGGCTACCCCTTTATGTTTTATGGCGGCCAGAAACATAGCCCCCAATACTTTTATTTTTCATTTCGTAAGGCAAATTTTTAATATATCTCGAGGCATCAATGAAATTATTTTGGCATTAATCTTCGTCGCTGCAGTAGGACTTGGCCCTTTTGCTGGAGTCATTGCACTCGCTATTCATGGCGCTGGTATGCTGGGTAAATTTTTTGCAGAATCAATTGAGGAGATTGATCAAGGTCCGATTGAAGCTCTTAGATCTACAGGAGCTGGACCATTACAGGTAATTATTTTTGGTGTTATTCCACAGGTAATCACAGCGTGGATTGCGGTATGCCTATATAGATTTGAAACTAATTTACGTCAAGCAACCGTTCTTGGAATGGTTGGCGCTGGAGGAATTGGTTTTGAGTTAGTTGGCAGCATGAAATTATTCCAGTATCAAGATACTGCAATGTGTATTGTCGTCATTATTGCAATGGTAATGATTGCTGACTTGACTTCTAATAAATTACGCCATTTGATTCAACAGGGTAATCGAAAATAATAAGGTTTTTATGAGTCATCAATATTACAACCCAGTAAAAATTTATTTTGGTGTCGGAGAATTGCAGAATCTAAAAGCTATTCTTAATGGCAGGAAAGCCTATTTAGTAATTTTTCCAGAAGCCCGAAATCTAGGCTTGCTTGAGAAAATACAAAAAATTCTAGGAGATCAGCTAATTGGAATTGAGGAGAATGTATTTCCCAATCCAGATGTTTCTAATCTTACAGAAGGTTATCAAAAATTCTGGGCAAATTATTCCGATTCCGATGTTATTTTGGCAGTTGGCGGCGGGAGTGTAATTGATACTGCAAAATCGTTAATGGTTGGAACAAAAAATAAATGTTTTGATGACCTTGTTGATTTGTTATCTAAGGGAAGTTCTTTTAAACCACATGAAGTAAGACCACTTATTGCCATTCCAACAACTGCCGGTACAGGCAGTGAAGTGACTCCTTGGGCGACTATTTGGGATAAAGAAAATAGTAAGAAATATTCATTGCATTTACCTGAAACTTGGCCCGAAGCCGCGATCATAGATCCCCAGCTAATGCTTAGCTTACCTGGAGGCGTCACTTTGCAAAGTGGGTTAGATGCCCTATCTCATGCCCTTGAAGCTATTTGGAATAGGAATGCTAATCCGATATCTGATACTTTTGGAGTTTCAGCTGCAAGGGACGTGATTGAAGTTTTACCAAAGTTAATGCTTGATTTAAGTGATGTTCAGCTACGAACCGACATGGCTCTTGCCGCACTAAAGGCTGGAATGGCATTTTCAAATACTAAGACTGCTTTAGCACATTCTATTTCATATGACATGACGTTAAATTATGGATTGCCTCATGGTATTGCATGCTCATTTACGTTGCCTATGGTCTTAAGTAAGGCAATTGGCCACAGCCCTGATAGAGACCTAGTTCTTAGTCAAATCTTTGACTGCTCGATTCAAAAGGCACCAGAAAAGCTACTTAATTTTCTGCACGGACTTGGGGTGAAAACAGAATTTCATGATTATGGAGTCTCAGCATTAGAGGCCAATCTAATGATCAATAAAGCTTTGGAAGGTGTTCGTGGGAAAAATTTTATTGGTGCAATTTAGTAAGATTTTTATTAATAACTAACTTTTTAACAAGAATTAAATGAGGGAAATCATGAAGAATCCAATTGAAGTAAACGGAAGGGTGTATCAATGGATGCAAGAGCCTTTAGTTGTTGTATGTGTAGATGGATGTGAGTTTGACTATTTGGCGGAGGTCGTGAAGACTGGTAAAGCTCCCTTTTTGAAAAGTATTTTAAAAGATGGGTATGCATTTAAGGGAGATTGTGTAGTCCCATCATTTACAAATCCAAATAATCTCTCAATTGTTACAGGTCAACCTCCTAGTGTTCATGGTATCTGCGGTAATTTCTTTTTTGACCCCGATTTAAAACAAGAAGTAATGATGAATGAAGTTAAGTATTTACGTGCTGAAACTGTGTTGGCAAAGTTTTCTCAACAAGGAGCAAAGGTTGCTGTTATTACTGCAAAAGATAAGCTAAGAAAATTACTTGGTCATCAAATAGTTAATGGAATTTGTTTCTCATCTGAAAAGGCTGATCAATGTACGGTTGAAGAAAATGGCATTTCAAATGTTCTTGAAATGGTTGGTCTTCCGCTTCCTTCTGTGTATAGCGCTGATTTATCAGAATTTGTTTTTGCGGCGGGCGTTAAGATCATGGAATCATCTCGCCCAGAGTTGATGTACTTATCAACCACTGACTATATTCAACATAAGTATGCGCCAGGTACTGACGGGGCTAATAATTTTTATATCATGATGGATCGATATTTATCTCAATTAGATAATTTGGGTGTGACTATTGCAATTACAGCTGATCATGGAATGAATGCAAAAACAAAACCAGACGGCACGCCTAATGTGATTTATTTGCAAGACTTGGCTGACCATGTTGTTGGACAAGGCAATGCGAGAGTTATTTTGCCAATTACGGATCCATATGTTGTTCATCATGGTGCATTAGGTTCCTATGCTACGATTTATATAGATAAAGTTCATCAAGAAAAGTTGATAAATAATCTCAAATCAAAGGCAGGCATATTTAAAGTTTTAAGTAATGCGGAAGCCTGTGCTGAATTTGAACTTCCTAATGACCGAGTCGGTGATCTAGTTATCGTCTCTGACAAAAATGTTGTTCTAGGCACTTCGGAGTCGAGACATGATTTATCTGGTCTTGATGCTCCCTTGCGGTCTCATGGCGGTATTTCTGAGCAAACGATTCCTTTGTTATTTAATCGTCGACTCAATAAGCTGTCTTCTAAGCGCATGAGAAATTTTGATATTTTAGAACTCTCCTTAAATTGTTTGGATGCGCGCCGCTAACTATTTTTGGTTAACTTAATTTAATTGGATTATAGGTATGAATATGTCTGTGGTTGAAGAGGCTATGCGCATCGAGGGAAAGAAAATTATTGGAAAACAATTAATTAATGTTTTTAATCCCTTTGATAATTCTTTAGTTGGAACTGTTGCCAAAGCATCGTTAGATGATGTTAACAGGGCCATTAAGTTTGCAAAATCATATAAATGCACACTAACAAGATTTGAAAGAGCTGAAATCTTAAAGTCCGCAGCAAAACTACTTGCGGAAAGAAGAGAAGAGGCTTCAAATTTAATTACCCTTGAATCTGGTTTGTGTAAAAAAGACTCCTTGTATGAAATTGGTCGTGTATCAGATGTATTAAATTTTTCTGCATCCGAGGCTCTTAAGGACGATGGTCAAGCATTCTGGTGTGATTTAACTCCGCATGGAAAAAAAAGGAGAGTTTTTACACAAAGAGACCCTCTCTTAGGCGTAATTACTGCAATTACCCCGTTTAATCATCCAATGAATCAAGTAGCTCATAAGGTCGCCCCATCAATTGCCTCTGGTAACCGAATGGTATTAAAGCCATCCGAAAAAACTCCTCTTGCAGCATATTTTTTGGCTGATATATTGTATGAATCAGGATTGCCTCCTGAAATGTTACAGGTATTAAATGGTGATCCATCTGAAATAGCAAATCGATTAATTACACATCCTGATGTTGATTTAATTACATTTACGGGTGGTGTTGAGATTGGTAAAAAAATTGCTAGCATTGCCGGATACAAAAGATTAATTCTTGAGCTTGGCGGAAATGATCCTTTAATTGTTATGGAGGATGCTGATTTAGATGAGGCAGCTTCGTTAGCTGTTAATGGATCATATAAAAATTCAGGTCAAAGATGTACTGCAGTTAAAAGAATTATGGTTCACGAATCTGTTGCTGATGAGTTTGTTCATCTTTTGGTTGAAAAATCTAAATCATGGTCATATGGTAATCCCATGGATTTAAATGTAGATATGGGAACTGTTATTGATGAGGATGCCGCGATCCTTTTTGAATCAAGAGTTAACGAGGCAGTTAGGTCCGGAGCTGTTTTACTTCTTGGCAATCATCGCAGTGGCGCCTTATATTCACCCACAGTTTTAGATAGAGTAAAGCCTGAGATGGATATAGTTAAATTCGAAACCTTTGGTCCTGTATCCCCCGTGATCCGTTTTAAAACAATTGATGAGGCTATTCATTTGGTCAATAGTACTGCTTTTGGTCTCTCCTCAGCAGTTTGTACAAATCGACTTGATTACATCACAAAGTTTATTTCTGAATTACAGGTTGGTTCTGTGAATATTCGAGAGGTTCCAGGGTATCGTTTAGAGTTAACTCCGTTTGGTGGCATCAAGGATTCCGGCCTGGGTTACAAAGAGGGTGTGCAAGAGGCGATTAAGAGTTTTACCAATATAAAAACTTTCAGCTTGCCTTGGTAGATTTGGGCATAGCTTTTTGAACTGTCGGGTTTCCCGACAATTCATCACCCAAACTGTCTATGCCGCTTGATGCCATTTGACCGCCTCTAGACTCCAAGTTCGACGGTGCAAAAACTACATCAAACTACTGGCATGGTTACTCATTGTAAAAAATACTGTTTGAAATCATCAGCATATCTGCAAAGCCGTGTACCCCAGTTCGATTCTGGGTTCCGCCTCCAAAACTCCCTATTTCAATGAATAACCATGGTGGCAATTACGCTTCCAGTGGGTTGGTTATGAGTCAATCACCTCGCGAGCACTAAATTGATGCATACGTGCACCAGAGGGATACAGAGAGACGTTATTCGCTAATTTTGCCTATGTTAGCGTGTAATTATGAAATTACCTTTTGATGAAATGTTCGATGTGAATGGCGTTGCTCGACCTCACTATGTAGATTTTCACAAGTGGCTCGGGCAGCAAAGTGATGCTTTGATGAGCCTTAAGCGTTCTGAAGCGGAATTGATTTTCCGTCGCGTAGGTATTACCTTCGCAGTCTACGGTGATGATCTTGGAGCTGAACGAACAATTCCTTTTGATCAGGTGCCTAGAATTTTTACGGCTGCCGAGTGGTCTAAGCTTGAGGATGGTCTTCGTCAAAGAGTTAAAGCTCTTAACTGCTTTATTCATGATGTTTACCACGATGAAAATATTATCCGCGCAGGCATTATTCCTGCGGATCAAATTTTTAATAATGCCCAATACCGTCCTGAGGTTCGGCATCTGACAGCTCCACAGAACATGTATGCCCAGATTGCTGGTATCGATATTGTTCGTGCAGGAGAGGGTGAATTTTATGTTCTAGAAGACAATCTTCGCGTGCCATCAGGGGTTTCATACATGGTTGAGGATCGCAAAATGATGATGCGATTATTTCCTGATTTATTCCAGCTGTATCGTGTTGCACCTGTAGAGCATTATCCAGATCTATTACTCGAATGCTTAAAGGCAGTTAAGCCAGATCAAGTTGAAAAGCCCAATGTCGTAGTTCTCACACCAGGGATGTATAACTCGGCCTATTTTGAGCATACCTACCTTGCTCAACAAATGGGTGTTGAACTAGTTGAAGGTAAAGATCTTTTTGTAAAAAACGAGCAGGTTTTTATGAGAACAACTCAAGGACCAAAACGTATAGATGTTATTTACAGGCGAGTCGATGATGATTTTCTAGATCCTCTTGCATTTAGATCTGACTCCACCTTAGGTGTCGCAGGACTTCTATCGGCTTACCGAGCAGGCAATGTTAGCTTGGCAAATGCAATTGGCACTGGTATTGCAGATGACAAATCAATTTACCCCTACGTACCTCAGATGATTGAGTTCTATTTAGGAGAAAAGCCCATTCTTAATAATGTGCCGACTTATCAATGCCGTAAACCAGATGACCTTGCGTACACATTGGCAAATTTGGCTGAGCTGGTTGTTAAAGAGACACATGGAGCAGGTGGCTATGGAATGCTCGTTGGTCCGGCTTCTACAAAGGAAGAGATTGAAAAATTTCGTTCACATTTGATTGCTAATCCAAGTAAGTACATTGCACAACCAACTTTAGCTTTATCAACTTGTCCCACTTTTGTTAATTCTGGGATTGCTCCACGCCATATAGATTTGCGCCCCTTTGTGCTCTCTGGAAAAACGATCAAGATAATTCCGGGAGGGTTGACTCGGGTAGCTCTTAAAGAGGGTTCCTTGGTTGTTAATTCATCACAGGGTGGTGGCACTAAAGACACTTGGGTGTTGGAGGATTAGAAATGTTGAGCAGAACTGCAGATTGCCTTTATTGGATGGCACGTTATACCGAGAGAGCTGAAAATACTGCTCGAATGTTAGATGTGAACCATCAAACTTCTCTATTGCCTCAGCCGGAGGAATTTTTAGAACAAAGTTGGTTAAAGCTTCTGACAATTTCTAAGCTCGAAGGTGCCTTCAATAAAAAGTATGACGTTGTTAATCGTGCAAATGTATTAAATTTTATGATTTATGACGCGAGCAATCCGTCTAGTATTGCTTCATGCCTATTTGCTGCGCGTGAAAATGCTCGAGTCATTCGTGGTCGAATTACGTCCGAGGTATGGGAGACGCAAAATGCCACTTGGATTGAATCAAAACAATGGTTTGAACAACCTATCCAAGATGATCCAAGCCGTCTTTTGGAGTGGGTGAAGTATCGCTGCCATCTATTTCGTGGCGTTATGCACGGAACAATGCTCAAAAATGAGTCTTTTTATTTTATGAATATTGGCACCCTTCTAG
>JACCDZ010710010.1_pt1 | contig 13472 bp, 16 predicted proteins | sample 7449551 | NCBI WGS metagenome assembly JACCDZ01 (sample SAMN15323452, study PRJNA562643) | freshwater metagenome | isolation source: river surface water | place: USA:Blue River Watershed | collected 2017-08-18
AGCCAATGTCCATTCCGGAAGAACTCAGAGAAATTTTAACGCCGGTAGGTAAAAAGTAGGGCTCGTAGTCCTCACCCTGCGCGCGTAAATGCACTTGACCTATTCCTGATTCATTTGCCACGACGACTAAAAATTCCTTAGTCGTCTTTCTGCTGGCAACTAATGTGAGCCAAGTTTGATAAATTCAAGCCAGATTGTGTTACATCAGATCTCGTTGGCAGAGATTGTGAGCCAAGCTCTCGGCTTATTATCAGTTAATTTGAGTCGGGGAAACCGGATGTAATCAAGCCCTCGGGATTATGTTTGCGAGCCACTACAGGTAGTCTTTGTGTGCCCTGCTTAAAGTTTCGTAATGGTTCAGATACAAGCGGTTTAAAGTGAAGGAAACTAACAAATTTTCTGTTGCTGCAGATTCGTTCCAAGCAAACATTGGAGTGCCACTTTCAATTCTTAATTCGCCAATATCAAAACGATGTATTAGATAATTAGAGAAATCGCCTGTTTCGACTGAGAATTTGCCATGATCAACAATTCTGTTGACTGCATCACTCAATTGCCTTGGCGTTACTACGTACAGTATGGCATGCCAATCAATGCTGGGTTCATTCGTAATAAACCGGTCTGCAGGTTTACCAGAGCGTGACGTTAAAATACCTGATAAGTGTTCTTGAATTTCTGCGACAGTATCTACTGGCTCTGGAAAAATTAAATTTTCGTCTTTTAATTGATTACTCATTATTACCACCGCTTACTTCGTTAATCACGACAAATGGGGAGGGTAGGGTTGCTGACGGTTCATTCTGCTTAGCACCGCCTTGCGGTTTGATGTCAGAACGGCGGTTGTTTAATGTTCGCTCCAAATCAACGAAATTCGCCTGTTTCTTTTGCGCTTTCAAAATTTCGTCAGACTCATAACATGGTAGTTTCAGCAAAGCAAACTTCTCAAAAGTGCTATTAAACTTAACAGTTGTTTGTTCGAAAACGCTATAGCCAACAACAGGCACTGAATTAACAATTTTGTTGATCAGGAATGTCGTTTGTGTTGCTAGTAAAGTCATTTTAATTCCCTTCTTATCTCTGAATTGCAACCATCGAACCAGAAAATAAATTTCTCGCAATAAATCTAAATCTATTATTAAGTCATTGAATTGTATCTATTTAGTTTTGGGTCCATTAGGGATTTAAATTTTTTTCCGGTCTTTTTGGATTTGTGGCGGGGTTTTAAAAGTGTGAAACCATAGTGTTTTCTAATACGGAGGCTTTAACTGACATGATATTTCCACTTGAGCAATGGTTCGATGTAACCAAACCGATACCCAAATCAGATGCAGATCTGACTGAAGCACAAATGATGTTGTATGCCCTGAAAGATGGTATCGACCCAGACTGCGTAGAGGCAAAACGGCAGTATCGCGAAATGCGTAAGGCAGTCAAGGAGCACAACGAGAAGTTCCCGCAGCTAGAACCCTACTGTAGTAAGGCGTTGAAACTTCGCCAACAGAATATTCTCTTTTTCTACAAGAGATCACCTGCCAAATAGCCATTTTGACTAGCAGATTTTGACTATTTCACTAGATTTTTAGATTTGCTGCCAGAAATTTAACCTCAATTAGACTGGTGGCTCTTTTAAATGAGGACAAAACAAATGACAAAAATTAAGACATTTATTTATTCAGGCTTATTTGGACTAACGATTGCTGGTTGCGCAAATAAAGATGGTTCAACTCCAGCAACTTACCCAGAATTAAAAGTGTTATCCAATACACCGTATGTTTGGAATAACTCCATCTCTGATGCTCTTAATGTAGCACAGATGGTTCAGCCTGCAGGGCCAGGTATAGGGATGAGAGATTTTGCAGATGGTAAGAAGGCAAATACCGGCAAAATTGGTGACGGAGAAAGACTACTTGATGCAGGTTTAGGTTTGATTGCAATGGGCGGGTTTGGAGTCCTGTCTATGGAGTCGTTAAACTCAGGGGTTAATCGTAAGCTGGATTGGAAACCTACTCTAGTTACTTTGATCCCAAAAACCAGTGCAAATCCAGAATACAAGGCTATCCGCGATGCGCTTGGAGAGAAAATTCACAATGCTTTGAAGAAAGAGTATCCAAATTTGAGGTGGTTCGGTGGTTATGCTTATGCACGACGTTTCTCTAATGCAAACACTGAGTTTTTATTTTTTGACGAAGCAGGATGCAAGCAATATTTTAAATTTGCGTCGAAATACAAAGATGAACAAAAACAAGAATTTTTTTCTGAGGAACGGAAAATTAACTACGTTGAAGTTGTTCCAAAACCCGATAAATACTGCGTTTATGGAGGAATGCTTGCTGTTTCTGGTACACAAATTGTCAATAACCAAGAATATTGGATTGTCTCATTTGAAGTTGTTAACGGTTTATTTTTTAACTCAATTATGGAAAAAAATTACGACGGATATGTGTTAGTACCAGAACTATACGAATTTAGAGCGATTGATGAATATTTGGACATCGTTATAAATTATGGTTATGCAAAAGTTTACAGACAAGGGATTGAGTTTTTGTTCCAGCAAAAATAACTAATTAAAAAAAACCGTAGGAATAAGCTTACGGGTTTTTCTAATGGATGCTGCGAAATTTTACCAACTCGAACTTTAATGTACAAAACCACTTCAATTTACCACCGATTTCACCTGAGCGTTAGCATCTGTTGAAATCTCAATGCACCACTACTTTCATACTCTTGCACCAGCAAATGAGTGGTATTACTTAATTGACTGCTATGAGCGAGTTGTAACTTTTCAGATCAAACAGCCAGATATCAAGTTAGAAAGTCAGCCTTAAAGGCTATTACTTGCTGTTTTAACCACGCATGTGATCACTGTGCTTTTGGCACCAACTGTCTAATTGATCGCTGATGCGATCACAAACCTATATGAGAGATAGTGCTCTAGGTTAAGATCAACGGAATAGGGTATCTAAACAGTCAATTTGTGATCATAAGCACTAAAGTGTGGATCATCTGACGGACCCCCACAAACCTTTTAGCCATGTCAATCACTTAGCATACTAACCGATTTACCATCCAACATCCCACTCGGTAAACTGCTCAGTTAAATTATAGTTATCCACTAGCTGTAGTAATAAAAGCACCTATGACACAGAACGTGAATTTCACCGGCATGCAAGTAATCAATAAACCATGCAATATATGTGATAACTGTTCACTTAGCTAGTTGAATATCAGTAAGTGGACACTTATACTATGAATAAGTGAATTTTACGTACAGATATAAGCTATGCAGCAAACTACCGCGATCCAGCGTTTAAATGCGCTTGACCAGCAAGGACGCTATGTTTTTAGTCAAAGGGATCTGGAGAAAATTTTCTCTGAAGACAGCAAAAGAACCCTTCATGCCGGGCTTGAGCGTTTGGTGCGACAAAACATTCTGGAACGGGTCGCCCGTGGCGTCTACCTTTTTGCTTTGTCACATCATAAAAAAGGACCAGACACTCTGGAACTGATTGCTAAAACCTTGCGCCGTGGTGAATATAATTACGTTAGTTTAGAATCAGCACTCTCCAGTTATGGCGTAATTTCGCAAATCCCAATTGACAGGCTTACCGTGATGACCACAGGTCGCAAAGGGGAATACAACACTCACTATGGCACTATTGAATTCACACATACCAAGCGGCCAGTTAGTGAAATTATTCAGAGTTTTATCTCCATCAGCCGGCCACTTCGGATGGCCACAAAGCAAGCGGCATGGCGCGACCAAAAACGGGTTGGGCGAAATACTCACCTAGTTCAGAAGGAAATGCTAAATGAAGATTGATCTAACTGATTTTAATGTATTGGTGGCTAAAGCAATGCAACAGGCTGAAGTTGCTGCCATGCGGCCTGTGATTGAGAAAGAGTTACTGCACTACGATATTTTGTATTGTCTCGACCAGGCAGGTTTGCTGAACGAGTTGGTGTTTCAAGGTGGAACCTCGCTAAGGCTTTGTCATGGCAGTAACCGTTTTAGCGAAGATCTGGATTTTGCCGGTGGTGTTGATTTTTCATCTGCCAGACTGGCAGAGATGAAAACCTGTATCGAAGACTACATTGGCAAACGTTATGGATTGGAAGTTACAGTAAAAGAGCCTGCATCGCTGAGACAAGAAAAAGAGTACGCTGAACTTCGGGTTGATAAATGGCAAATTAATATCACCACAGCGCCAGGCCAGAAAGATATGCCTAAGCAAAAGATTAAGCTTGAAGTGGCGAATGTACCTGCTTACACCAAAGAAGCTTTGCCTCTTCGGAACAACTACGACTTTTTGCCCGATGGCTACGAAGATACACTGGTGTTTACCGAAACACTGGACGAAGTGATGGCAGATAAGCTTATCTCTCTCCCTGCCACGCAACGTTATATCCGGCATCGTGATTTATGGGATTTGGTCTGGCTTCAACAGCAGAACGCCCGACTTAATCCAGAGCTCATCCGCTTAAAGCTAGCAGACTACAAAATTCCTGACTATCAGCTTATGCTTGAAAGCCGTATTGCTTCGTTGGATGAGATTGTGGCAAGTGCGGAATTTCAAAATGAGATGAAACGCTTTTTACCAACCAACGTTTATGACAGGACTTTGGGGCAAGACAAATTTAAGTCATTTATGTTGAGCAGTTTGAAAAAAATGCTGACTGAATTACATACTCAGCTTTTCGGCAGTTTAACTCCTGAACCAGAATTCAAACTTTGAATTTCTTTATATGGCGCCTACCTACAAAGCGGGCCGAATCACCAATCATATTTATCAGTAACAACATCCATGTTTAGGATAAAAAATGAACATCATACCATTTCCAACCCACCAAAAAGAGCTGTCTGACCAAGAAAAAATCGAAATTACGCGGCAAGAACTCCTTGAGGAAATAAGACTGATGGAAGCGCAAGGCCTATTAGACTTTGTCGAAATATCACAGCAGCCGGGCGAAGTTGTCTACCTGTTTGGTGATGCCGAGACAGTGAACACCAATAACCAAGATTAATGGAAATTGTAGTTGTCCTTTCAAGCGAAAAATCGATGCCTTATTGCTAAGTGCATGGTAATCCCCCCAAAAAACTTGTCGTAAAAATTCGACAAAAACACTCAGAATTTGCCTGACGAGAAATGCAGTTTTGTCGTGGGCAGAGGTCATGGCCAATCTGTCGCTGCCGTGACAAACCCATTTTAAAATGATCTAAAATCGGCTTATTATTGTGGGCCAACCGTCGCCATCCTAAACCCTGACAGCGGTGAGATCCGGTATCACGCCCAAATCTTTGTTGCCACTTTAGGAGCCTCGAATTACGTCAGCTTCGCTTAGCCCAACAGGTGAACTTCATGGCACCGGAAGGTCGGGTATTTGGCACCCTGATCAAGCTCAATAAGAAATCCGTCATCGTCAGCGATGACAAAAAACAATGGAAAGTACCGCCTGCTCTGGTCAATGTGGTGAAAAGTGTTTAGTTAATAAATTGGTCCGTCAATACGTCGTAGAGTGAACGGTTACCTTGCAGAGACGTTAAGGCTAAGCGCTATTTGCCGATGTGTCAGTTGAGCCTGATATTTCAGGCGGAGGATTTCTTTGAGTTTTCTCACAGTAATAGGCCTCGCAAACATGCACTTTCCCCAGAATTAAATGAGTAGAAAGTGCGGGTTTAACGAAGCGGGGAGAAAAAGTCACGCAATAACATTGATGCCGATCAGGGTTTACCATAATGGACAAAAGTGATCGGCATGAATGTTATTAGGTGATCGCCATGCGTGGGAATACGCATTAGAAAACAAATTATTCAGAAAGTTATCTTTATAAGTAAAAATTTTTACTTATAAATATGGTGAAAAATTCATGCAAAATTTCGTAATTCATGAGGTTTTTCGGTACTTATAAATATTTAGGAGTAAATTTCTACTGTCTTTATATTTATAAGTAAATTTTATTAGAAATGAGAATGACAGAATTTTTACTCCAAATTCCATCGTTGGTTGTAGCAATTATTGTTACTTATAAATATTTAGTAGTAAATTCTGCTTCCCTTTATATTTATAAGTAAATTTATTTGAGGTTGATGTTTCTTATTTTTTTACTCCAAAATTTTAAGAATTTTGGCATTTAAAAAATACTACTAAATATTTATAAGTAAATTTCGCCTGCCTTTTTACTTATAAGTAAATTTTCTCAGAATTGAAATGTGTCGTATTTTTTTGGGGGAGCAATTGTTAGATAGCCCAAGCAAATATTTACACAGCCCCCCCCAAAAACGACTCCTCTGTTGTCGAGGCACATCAAAATTTTCAGTTAAGCTAACCACGGACCAATTAAGCGCTTATTGGGTTTTTAAGCGGCTAAATGGAAATGTCGTGTGTTTGTTTTAGGCCGTTTTGGCGCTTTTTAGGTCTCGGAGCTAACTCGCCAAATTAGGCAAAGTGACGGAAGGCCCAATAGGCGCTTTTTTGGTCTTTTAAGGCCTTGTATCGATAGGTTTTAATTTGCGTGATTTCTTTACTGGCCTTTTTAGCGCCTTATGGGGAATTGCTGGGTTCATAGAAATAGCTTCATTTGTTGATGGTTCCTTTTGGCGCTTTTGGGCGCCTAAAAGGATTTTAGTAAAAAAATTTTAGGGGATGGTAAATGCTCATTAGATCAATTGAAGTAGGTTAAGGCAGCTTGTATTTTACGCAAACAGATGAACTGCCAGCACCAAATTGAAGATTTGACGGTGGTTTCGAGTAGACAGCATCAATTGCACTATCAACAACCACCAACTGCCAAGGTGGTATTCACCTGTGTACTTATATCCCAATAAAACAATATCGGATTGTCTCGGGCTTGCATTAAACCCCACCGGGTCGTCACACCGCTGCTGCAAATCACGAATAACTATGCGTTCGATAAGGCGTGGATTCTATGATAATCCTGACAATACTTATCTTGAAAAGCCTATCAAATATAGATTAGGATGAATATACCTATTTAAATATATGTCAGCTTTGGGGTGTTTTATGTCGGTGGCAGAACTTGTATCAGCAAGGGTGCAACGGATGCAAAAAGGCTCACCTTTTCCCATAGAGAAATTTTATGCTCTAGGCTCAGTCACATCTGTACAAAAAGCCATGAGCCGATTGACACAGCAAGGGGTGTTAATTCGAGTTGCAAAAGGTATGTATGCACGCCCTAAACCATTGACAAACCTGCCTTCAATCAAGATGACAGCTAAAGCCGAAGATGTCGCTATGGCCTGGGCAAAGGTGAACAGACACAAGCTGGCGCCACAAGGTTTGGAAGCTGCCTATCGTCTTGGGCTACAAACTCAGGCACCTGTGAAAACCGTTTACTGGTCTTCAGGCCCCAGCCGCGAATTTAAGATCGGCAACCAGTCGGTGATCGTCATTCATACAACAAGCACGAAACTGCGGTGGGTCAGCCAACCGGTTGGAGTTTTTTATCGGGCTCTGCTGATCTTGTCAGCAGAACATACGTCGGTTGAAAAGCTTAAAAAAGCGATTAGCCGGTTAGAATTAAGCGCATCTGAGACAATTTCTGCATTACAAAAACTTCAGTTAGTACCGCAGTTGCGCAAATGGCAACATAAGTTGCAACAAGTGCAGCAGGAGTTGTTGTTTTGAATCTGTTTGAATTGTATGCAGTCCCAAGCCGCCATAAAGAACTGTCCGAGCTGTTTAGCTATGGAGCCAGTCAGCATCCAGTTGGCTTGGCTGCCAATTTTTTGGAGAAAGACCTTTGGGTCACCGAAGTTCTGCGGCTTTTGTATGACGAACAATTACTCGGTGCAAACTCGGTTGCTTTCAAAGGTGGAACTGCACTGAGTAAATGCTGGCAAGTGATCCAACGTTTCTCCGAAGATATCGATCTATCAGTACATTGGGCGGAGCTCTCGGGTCTGACCGTAGATCAAGAGCAGGATGCGTGGCTGCAGAGTATTAAAAATGGCAGCCAAGCCAGAAAGTTTCGGGAACAGCAACAGCAACGCTTAAAAGCGTGGACAGAGCAACTGGTTGAACGACTTAACCAACGCTTCGCTGACTATCAGATTGATGGGGTGAAAGCCGTTCTAGAGCCAGATTCGAATGGCGAGAAAGTAGATATCCATTATCCGCGCGTGACAAAAAGTGCTAAAGATTACCAGCTTGATCACGTTCTACTGGAGTTTGGTGGTCGCAATCGGGGGAAGCCGACCAAGGCCAGAATGACCAGTTGTTATCTTGGCGATGTAACTGAGTTATCTGAAATATCTTTACCAAGAGCCAATGTTCAGGCCTATGAAAATGATTTTATTTTCTGGGAAAAAATCACTGCTTTACATCAGTTCTGCACCCAAACCAATGAACCCAACCCTGATCGGTTAGCCCGTCATTGGTATGATGTCGCTTGCCTGCTTGAATCAGATTTCGCCGATGCGTTCAACAGTGTTGAAGCCATGCGGGCTGTGATTGAAATGAAAAAATATCGCTGGCCTGTGCCTGGTGTCGACTGTCAACGACCCGCTACTTATTCGCCTTGCGAATTAAGTAGGGGCTTGTAAAGCCCCAAGTTGACCAGACCCCATTAGGCAACTGATGGAACCGTTATCGAAGAATACATAGGCACCGTGGGATGATTTGCCAGTCCCCCGCTCTGCGCAAAACGATTAAACAGGTGTAATGGGTTAAGCCAGTGTCGTTTTGGAAAAACCTTCGAATAACACGGTCGAGGCACACATAACCCACTTCGGTGGAGAACGACGGGTAACCGTCATTATTTTGGAGAACGGATAGCGTGAGAGTATTGGTACTCGATAACCAGAGACAACCGCTAATGCCTTGCACTTCAGCACGGGCGCGTCAGCTCTTGCGTGATGGCAAGGCAGCGGTGTTTCGTCGTTATCCTTTCACGATTATTTTAAAAGACAGAGTGGGCGGTGATACGCAGCCGCTGTCGCTGAATGTTGACCCAGGAAGCAAAACCACAGGCGTTGCATTGATCGCTGAGTTTCAACGCGGTAATTGTGCTTTGTGGGCGCTTCATATTGGCCACCGTGGTCAGCAGATAAAATCCGCATTGGACGGTCGGCGCGGCATTCGCCGGTCACGGCGAAACCGCAAAACCCGCTACCGTGCACCGCGGTTTTTAAATCGCACACGGCCAAAAGGCTGGTTAGCGCCATCTATCATGTCACGGGTTCACAATGTCGATACCTGGGCAAAGCGGTTAACCCAATTTGCGCCTATTACAAGCGCCAATGTGGAAACCGTTCGCTTCGATATGCAGCAGATGGAAAACCCGACTGTTACTGGTATGGACTATCAGCAAGGGTCGTTGTTTGGCTGGGAACTGCGCGAATATTTGCTTTATCGCCACGGCCATACCTGTGCCTATTGCGATGGCCTGACGGACGATCCAGTACTGGAGAAAGAGCATATTGTCCCAAGGGCATTAGGTGGCAGTAACCGACTTGCCAACCATGTGGTCAGTTGCCGTACCTGTAACGAGGATAAAGGCTCACTGCACCCCAATGTCTGGGCGCAGATTTGTTCACAGCGCGGTGGGAAATTAAACGCAACACGCGCCAAAAACATGCAGCGCATTCTGGCCGGTTACCGACCATCCTCAAAAGATGCAGCGGCAGTCAATGCCACGCGATATGCGGTGGGAGAAGTCATTAAGTATTTGATCGCAGATACGCAGTTCTGGTCTGGTGGTCGCACCAAGAAAAACCGCTCAGACCAAGGCTATCACAAAGACCACTGGATTGATGCGGCTTGTGTTGGTGAGAAAGGTGGCGCTGTGTCACTGTTATGCGATGCTGTGCTTGTGGCCAATGCCAAAGGGCATGGTTCACGCCAGATGTGTCGGGTGGATAAGTACGGCTTCCCGCGCACCAGCGCCAAAACTACCTCGGTCGTTCACGGTTATGAACTACCAACACCAAATCATAGATTTGGAATTGGTTTCGAGTAGACTATCTAAGCCGCGAGCGGCAAAGACCTCTCTCTTCTAACCGATATGCTATCTATTGGATAGAATACGGTGGGGCGGTTCACAAGCCCCCTACAGGCTACCAATTCACCTGATTCTTTTCGGAGTATGTTAAGCGCTGCATTCAAATCAGCGTTAATTAACTGGCCATTACTGGCTTTGTACAACCCACGTTTTACGCGCTTACCACTGAACCGCGGAATAACATCATCGCCTTTTGTCGGAATAAAATCATTATCCAGCGCGGAGGCCTTGGATGTGTACGACTCTTCCCGGACAATTACGGTAATACCCATTGCTTCGAGCTTATAGCGCAACTGGTTAATCAGGATAGTGTGCGGTATCGCCACAAACTTCTGATTGTTACACTTACCGATATCGATGTCTTGCTTCCAGCCTTTGTTATGACCAATCACCACCATGCCAATATTATGCTCCAAGCAATATTCAGCGATAAAGCATGATGACTTATGCAGTGCATCTTTGATTTGGCGATGACGTTTGTTGGTCACAGCAATGATGTGGTCGTATTTGCCGAGGCTTCTCAGCTTAGCAACACGCTTGTTGTACCATGCATTTATGGATTTAAGTCCTTTCCCTTTTACCAGAGCAGGCGCAATGTCCGGCTGGTTCGTGGCTATGGCCATAAGGTTATCGATACCCAAATCTATCCCGGCATGACGGGATTTATCTAATAACGGACAAAACTGCCCGTAAGCGACCAGCTTTGCTTCATCGACAATTAGCTCGATGACGTAGCAGTTGCCTTTTGGAACGACACGCACTTCTATTAATACCGTGTCGTTTACTTTGGCATTCCAGTTTTGGCTGAAGCTGTAATGTGTTTTGATGGGTTGAATAACATCACAGGCAAAGTAAACCGTGCCACCCTCAACGCGAAAGCCATTTCTACCAACATAAGTGGTTGTTGCTTTGTTCGAATAGCGCGGGGGTTTAGGTTTTGCCTTGTATCGCGCAGGATTTTTTGCGAACCCTTTGAGCGCTTCATAATACGACTTCCACTCAGCGCCTACAATTTGTGTCATTCGCTGGGCAAAGGCTGAAGGGAGCTTACTATAAAGTTCAGCGTTGTTTTGCTTGAGCCATTTATCAGCATCGCTATGTGAAAGCGGCTTACCGTTTGGCAACTTTTGGTTGCGAATCAGGTAATGGGTGGCGTTCTTAATTCGCAGTGAAATCTGGCACACATACGAAGCCCCACGAAATGGTTTATCGTGTTGTCTGATCACTATTTGCGATGTTCGTATGTGGTTTGATTTATCGTTCATATACTGTATAAATACACATATAATAATTTAGTGTCAAGGTTAATTATGGCTCAACGGTTATATAATAGTTGCGTATATAAACTTCACTATCATTTAGTGTTTGTAACTAAATATCGAAATAAATGCCTAAACTCGTACATGATGGATTCGCTAAAGCGTCACTTTTCGCGATTGTTAGAAATGAACGATTGCGCATTAGTCGAATTTAACGGCGAGCATGACCACGTTCATTTATTAATCGAACTTCACCCGTCGATTGAACCAGCAAAGCTAATAAACAATCTAAAAACGGTATCTAGTAGGATGTTGAAAAAGGAGTTCGGTGATCATTTGAAGCGATACTACTGGGGAACCAACGCTTTATGGAATAGATCATACTGTTTGCTGTCTGTAGGTGGAGCGCCTATAGTGTTGAAACAATATATCAGCAATCAGAAAAAGCCTGATTGATACGCTATCCATCCCACACTAAATCAGAGATTTAAAATTGGAATTCCGCGTTTTTCCGTTAAAACAGGCGACATGGTGGCGGCCAGTGTGCCAACGGGCAAGAAGCAAGGTGTGTATGTGGGACGGGTTGCGGTTCGTAGCAGCGGGTTTTTCAACATTCAAACCAAAACGGGCGTTGTGCAGGGTGTATCCCACAAGCATTGTCGGATGCTCCAGCGCAGCGATGGATACAATTTTAACTACGGAGCGGCAATTCCTCCGTCGACTGATTCAAAGAATTCAGTCGCGGTATCCTTGCCGAATAATTGATGAAGCCATTTTACATAAGCAACTGATTGTTGTGCCTCAAGGCTCACGGCTGGAAACAATAGCAGCGGATCACAAGACTGCTGTTATTGGTCAAATGTTTTTCACCGAACCAAACTCTTTTGAACAGATCATCGAGCAGTTGGCAGATTTTCAGCATCGCTTTAATCAATATATTTGATACCAGTCAGTTATCATCCCTTGTAGATTCATATCCGCGTGACATCAACTGACCTATAGGCAAAAATTCTGGTATAGGTCTTTAAGTAGATAAATTAAGCGCCGACCGTCGAGTGATTATCAGACTTGAGATGATGAATGGTTGAAGCAGAACTATCGATAGATAATGCATGCCTCATTTTGCTCAAGTGGCTCATTCTCATATAGCCAGTCAAGAAAGCGGCACTAGGAATTTTTACTATTTTCCATATTCTTTCTTTTTTCATCTTTATATGCAGCAACAAAATAGGCTGCAACCAGTGTCATAGCAATCGCATAAGAAGCAAAAAGCCCGATAATGATCGACATAGTTGTCACACTCATAACGACTCCAGATTTTTAAGTTGACGTAATTAGATGCAATAATTTGCATTTTATCACACCTCAAATTTAACACCACAAAACGGGATAATCACATGACCTCTAATTAAGTAGCTGATTTTAAACAGCTTATTGACATGTTGCCTGAATTGGTTTTCATAGTAGGATGGTCACATTTAATTAACTATGAATGTGATAATTATGAGCATCGTCAAAAACTACAAATTCAAAATTTCGGCTAACCAACGCATCCAAATTCGTTGTGAGAGCAATTTCAGCATTGAAGTGCTTGAAGAACTCATTGGTCTTAGGCCAATCGAAGTCAATGCAAAAATGGCAGGCAAAGAGTGCGCCATCAACATCTCACTTCCACAAGGTTTAACTGCAACAGTTCTTTCTGAAGATGAAGATTGTACAAAGCCATATTTCGCGGATATCGAAACCGTCTTATATAGCCGGCTTAATTTAGATCTCCGCGATGAAGAGCAGACTTGGTACATTGCATTTAGTCATGTTTATGGCACCAGTCTTGGCATGTTGGCAACGAAGCCGATCGTTGTTAAATACTTTGAGACCCACCGCGGCAACTCAATATTGTTTGGAGCTTATGAGGCGTTTCGTGTTTTAAATGGAAAAGATGCGCGATTTAAAAAAGTCGTGTCTGATCCTTCAAAAATCCCAGATGCCTTGCTGCGTTTAGTAGAAGTAGTCGATGATGCGTATTTCGGTGAATCCGATCAGCGATTCCGGAGTTATCCGATCACCTACTAACCGTTCTTTTTCTTGATTCTATTTTTACGCTAAGTGATCGGATTGGTCTAGTTTTCTCATCGAGTCTCCTGTTAATTCAATTCGGTGGCTGTTGTGAAGTAAACGGTCTAGCAGTGCATCTGC
>JACCDZ010554447.1_pt1 | contig 13470 bp, 17 predicted proteins | sample 7449551 | NCBI WGS metagenome assembly JACCDZ01 (sample SAMN15323452, study PRJNA562643) | freshwater metagenome | isolation source: river surface water | place: USA:Blue River Watershed | collected 2017-08-18
ATGAATATCTGAAGTAAAATGAATTGAAAAGAGCGTATTTATACGCAAAAGGGAATACCCTAACTCACTGACGGACAAAGAAAAAGCCATCATTGCTGATGGCTTGTCTAGTTTGGCTCCCCTTTTCGATGAAAGATGCAACTATAATTGGATGATTGAGTATGTTACTATTAGGAAATTGAAGGGTTGAACTTCGTGTCAATTTGCTGGAAGTGCGCAATTGTTCCTCTTTATACTTTATTATACATTCAATACCTTCTAACTAAAATTGGTTGTTAATTTTAAATAAACACTTCACAACCTTTAAAATTGGAATTTAATAAATGTGTAAAAAGCACCTGTACTATGTACAGGTGCCAAAAATCAAACATTTACTTTACTAAAGCTTCTAACTTCTGAACAATCTCATTAGATTGAACTAAACCGGTAGTATTTTGTACTACTTCACCATTTTTAAAATAAAATAATGCTGGTATACTTCTTACTCCAAAACGTGAGGCTAATTCAGGATTACTATCTACATTTACTTTAGCAACAACTGCTTTATTCCCAATTTTTTCGACTGTTTGTTCTAAAATTGGATGAAGTGACTTACAAGGGCCGCACCAATCAGCGTAGAAATCTACCAATACCACAGTATTTAATTTAATATTTTCATCAAAATTTTCCTCGTTAAAATATTGTATCATTTTTTTCTTTTGAATTGTTAAAAATATTTGACTCTTTGTTGATAAGAAATAAAATTGGAATAACATACACCCAATGTCTAAGCATTGATGCTACTGGTGTGACTGCTCCTAGTTTAATTCCTGCAACACCAGCCCCTAATAAAGGGAACATAAATAACCAAACTAATGCAATTGTTTGTATTGTAATAAATAGAAACGGACGAAACCACATTGGTCCCCATAATGAATTGACAATTCCTGCATATAGAACAGCAAGAAAAATCCCATTACCAAAATGTGCAAAAACACCATAAACAGTCCCTAAACCAGTTTTGTCTCCTAGCAATAAGGGAATATCCCACCATTGACCAGTCATAATAAGGCCAAAAACATCAAAAAGTAGTGTTCCAATAATACCAGAAGCAATTGCTAATTTCCAATTAATTTTTTTCATGTTGATTTTGTTTAGATTGATACTGCTTCAGGAAAATCAATAGGCACATTGGTTACTTTATGCAAGAAGTTTGTAATCGTTTTTTCTCCTACTGCTACTATAACATCAATTAAATGTTCATCATTGTATCCTACCTCATAAAATCTGTTTAATGTATTATCAGTTATTGTTCCTCTATTTTTAATTATCTCAGAAGCTAATTTTACTAAGGCATCAAATTTTGTGTCAAAGGATGCACTCCCTTTTCTTAATTCAATAATTTGTTCATCATTAAAACCATTCATCTTTCCTATTGCAGTATGTGCTGCTAAACAGTAAGTACATTCGTTTATTTGACTTACAATTAAGTTTATGACCTCTTTTTCTTTGTTATTGATGGACGTTCTGCCATTTGCAAAAGTCAAATATCTACTCAAAGCAGAACTTGAATATGCATAAGTTGCATATATGTTTGGGACGAAGCCAACTTTTACTTTTAGATGATCAAAAATTTGTTGATTTTCTTGGGATACTTGGTCCCTTGTAGGTACTTTAAATTGTTTCATGTTATTTTTATTTATTTATAACACAAAATTGCACCTTAATTAACGCAGCAAAAATGTCAAAACAACACTATTAGTTGTAAATTATTCCCTAATTATCAAATTAGGGAGTTTTTCTATAAGTAGAAATGGTATTTCCAGTTTTAGTTTTAAAAAACTTACTAAACTGAGCGGCATCATCAAATCCCAATTCTTGACCTATTTCCTTAGCTGATTTATTTGTATAAATAAATAAGCGCTCTGCCTCAATTATTATTCTTTGATGTATAATCTGAAGAGGGGAAATTTCAGAATATTTATTAAAAATATTAGCAATGGTTTTTGGTGATTTATTCATTAAAGATGCGTAATCACCAATTTTTTTTAATTTTTTATAGTTTTCCTCGACAAGAACATTAAATTGACGAACAATATCAACTTCCTTAAAACTTATATCTCCTTTAAATAATTGATATTTTGCTAATCTTGTACATCTAATTATAAATCTTTTGAGTAGTATTCGAAGCATTTCTTCTCTATTCCCATCAATAATATCAAACTCATCTTTTAATACACCAATTAAATACGAAAGTATTTGAATCTCCTCTTTGTTGAGTAAAATAATTGGGGATTGGTTAGAACCAAAAAATAACAATCCATTACAAGATACTTCACTATCATTTGTATGAACACAATAAAACTCCCTATTAAAAAGAAGCACTATAACTTGGTTTTGATTATTTACAATGCTAATGTGTTGTAAATAAGTTGTACATAAAATATGGTTTGGGTATAATATTCGTTCTTGATTATCAAGTTGAATTAAAACATCCATATCTCCTTTATTCCAAATAAACTTTAGAAAACTACCATTTAAGTTTAAATCAGGTAATTTTTCTTCATTATAAAATAAAATAAATTGAGCCTTTACTTTTGAGTTATAGAATCTCTTTTCCATAGGTTAATAAATTTACCAGCCAATATAATTTGGTGGCACTATTTCATTTAATCTGAGATATACTATTAATTGTCCTACATGATGTGCTTGATGGTCTTGTATCAAATTTAAAAATTGATATTTATTCAATTTACCGCCTTTCCAATTGAATTCCTTTGATAAATCCTTTTCGTCAAGCTCACTCATTACTTTCATTCCGTATTCGTAAGCGCCTTCAAGAAATTCCAAAACTTGTTTCTTATTCATCAAACTTGAATTGACCTTATTACTTTTTAAAGGATTAGGATCTTCTTTAATGTAAGTTGAATTTAACCAGTAGATATTTTCCCCAATATGTACCAGTTGTTCTTTGAAGCTCATCTCTTCTTTTGCTGGTTTGAAGTTATATTTATCTTCATCTAATTTTTGAGCAATTTCCAATACATAACTTTTTGCATTCTGAAATTTAATCAAATGACTTTTGATTAATGGTTGATTGTTCTGTGCAACGCTTGAAAATGACAAGGTCAAAATAAATAGGAAGTATATTATTTTCATATTAGTTTATTTTAGTTAAAACAAAGAAACTTCAATTTTTCTATATTTTGAAATAATACAAGCATCAATAAACAAACAAATCCTGTAACTGATATAAATTATCGACCTCCTCTTTGGTTATTGAAAGGTATATTCTTGTAATAGCAACACTTGAATGATTGAACAATGATGACAATCGAACTAAACACGCTTCCGTTTGACCATTTCGTTTCCAAACCTCTCTACCAAATGTCTTTCTCCAAGTATGAGTCGAAATTCGTTTACCTCTAATACCAGCACCAATTGCGTGTATCTTGATTTGCTTGTTAATAGTTCGAATATGAAGCGGTATAATTTCATTTTGAACTTTAGGACTTCCTAATTTCAAGTATACTTTTTGAAGAATTTCAACAAGTTCTTCCTGTAAAGGTATTTCACGAACCTTCCCTGTTTTCTTCTCCTTAATAAGTAAGGTTTGTTTACCCAATACCATTTCCCAAGTTATTCTTGAAAGGTCTGAATATCGAAGTGCGGTTGAAACACCTAATCTTACAAGGATGTAGTAAGTCCACTTTTGGTATTGATAAAGGTATTTGAGGAGTTTGTTTAACTCCTGTTCTTCCAAATGTTCAGCTGATTTAAGTTTCGTTGTCATAGTTCCTTTTTTGGCGCTATGCTAACGCTTTTGGCACTCCCGGCAATGCCATTTTGAAAAAATTTTTGTAACTACTTGAAAATCAGTAGCAATTACATACAAGTTCCCTTTTTACCAAAAATGGCACCTCTGATTACACTTTTCATATTTTTTTGAACTGTTTATTAACGCTTATCCAATTATATTTAGTTGATCAGCATTCTCGTTTATATTGATTGATAATTCTTTAACTAAAGCGACCAGATCGAGTACATCTGTTTCTTTGACTACAATTCTTTGTCCAACTTTATATGAATTATCACCCGAATTCAATATATACTTTTCATCAACAAACCCTTCTTTATGAGCCAATAAGTGTCTTCGCTGGTATAAGGTGATTAATCTACTCCAATTTTCTCCCGTAATCCAATCGTTATAAGTTGTTCCAAATAACCTTTTCCAATGTTTTGCTCCTCTATCAAGATTCTGAAAATCGTTTGGTTTTTGGTCAACAGTTGTCATCATTTTGGAATATTTGACTTCACAAAATCTTTGAAAGGCCATAACACATTCACCAATACTGTTTTCTATTAATGACCTGCATATATTTTCTTTAACATCTCTACTTACGTTTTGCAAACCATTTCTGATATTTTCCAAAGATTTAATTTTTATCTCAATTTTTTCAAGTGATTGATCAAATGTCTGTTCGGCCGAATTATATCCACAACAAGGACAGAAGAATGCACTACCAATTACTGAAAATCTTGCACTACAATTGTTACATTGAATTTTCAACTCCAATGATTCCTTTGAGGGAATCGGTATCAATTGGTATTTCGACACCCCTCCTTTGACTTTAATCGATATGTTTAAAAAAGAGTTTTTACTGTTTTTTTGATTAAACTCCTTAGCCCCTTCATTCAACGCATGATTGATTTTTGACTCAACATGTCGTTGGGCTTGTTCTTTAGCATTTTCAATTTGCTCGGTTGTCCACCATGAATCCGAATTTGCCTCATTTCTACACATTGGACAGAACACTTTTTCGTCCTTAAATAAGTTTGACCAATCATCTGAATTTACTTTAAATTCAAACAAACATTCTTTGCTAGGACATTCTTTATCAATATATCCATCACTATCCGCTTCGATAGGAATTGATATTTTATCAAAATTTTGTAATTCCTGAATCAATTTCTTAAACATATTTTCAAGTTTTGACTGTTTGTTTCTTCAATTTAACCAAATCAACATTGATAAAAAAATATCTTTAAATTCCCTGATATCTAGTCAATTAAATACTCTAAAATGCCTCGCCTTCTTCAATATCAGGATCAAAATCTACTGGGTCAAAATCTTCCATTCTATCAATATTAACGTTGTAAATTTTGATATAAACCTCAATCAAAGAACTAATATAATTTACTACATCTTGTCGGTGTCCTGTAATTCCAATTTTATCACTTACCACATTAAATCCTGCCAACATTAACTCAATGGATGAGTCTACGAACCGATAGGAACTATTCTCAATTCCATCAACTCTGGTTTGTGAATCCTTTTTAAATGCCAATACCACAATTTCTTCTTTCTTAGGTTTATTATTTCCCATGATTACAATTTTTCAATAAATGAGTTTTAGTTATTTCGTTTCTCTCTTGAAGTGCAACAACACTCTCTGCTAGTTTTTTGAATTGAGTTTCGTTAATTACCAATTTCATCCGTTTATCCTTTATTGATTCAGGTTCTTTAATTAATTTTTTAGTTTTCATACGATTTGTTTTTATATAAATATTTGGGAATGAACGTTTAGTCATACACCTAATCTCATTTTTACTTACTGGGATAGATGACATATGGCATATTCAATTGGATCTTGGATATTAGCCAATATGAATATCGAAACAGGTGATTTAGTCTTTTACCTATATGAGTTCTTTGTGATTTTGGGACTCATACTTAGACTTTGTTTAGAATTTGAAGTCAAACCTACACCAAAGGTCAAAGTAGATGTTTTACCTACTCCAAGACCTCCAGAACCACTAACAGTCAATACAGTACCCATTGCGATTATTGATGTCCCTAAGCCTAAGAGAAAACACCCTGAATCAAAGAAGGAGTATTTAGAATTGTTTAAAGACGCTTTGGCATGGTGTCAGAAAAATATCAAAATTGGAACGCCAAGAAAGGTGCCTCCCAACATCAGGGTGAGTTTCAACAGAACTGGTAATGAACTAGGATATTATCAATATTCTAAATTATTGATAATGATGTATGTCTTACGAAATAAGACACTTAAAGGGGTTATTCAAACATTCATTCATGAATACGTCCATTATCTTGATATAAGGAACACAAAGGATAACATCAGGTATAACTCTTTATCAAGAAGAAAAGGGTATTACGATAATGATTATGAGGTAAGGGCGCGCGAACTAAGTTCAAAATATATTGATGAATGTTACGAGTATTTGAATTTATAGAATCCCAGTAAGTTGGTTAAAATTGATCTGCACATGATCTGCAGTTTAGGTTTACTGGGTTAATTTCAAAATCAGGTCTTACTTCACGAATAGGTCAATTCCCACAATGTGTCACATATGGTATTTCAGACTCTTTTTAGAGGTTAAAATTGGGGATATTGATATTGGTATCCCAAATTCCAATGTCGTATTTGAGATATATAAATGTTAATGTTTTATACTTGTCGATCACGACATCGAAGGGGTAGATATTTTTATTTCTCATTAATTTTTCTTATACTTTATTAACGGCACTTCTGACAGAAAAAGGAAGTACCAGCAGTAACTCAACCCGCACTAAGAAGGCGAAGGGTCTGTTTAATCCGAGGGACAATCTACATCCTTGAAATAATAGGAAAACATAGTGGATGAGACAATTGGTAGTCGTGAAAATGGTTGAAGTAATAATACGAGTATGGGGGTAAGATCTGGCTTCGTAAAAAACTTCAATTGAGGAGTGAATTACTTTTCATTTAAATACAGGAGCTCTTCCTATGCTCTATTTATCCCTATTATATACTGGGACTAACCATTGAAAAACAATCAGAATTGGACTTGTATTGTTTCATTATATAACTTGTTGCCCACATAGATTTGTCATACGCAGAAATATGGAATTCGTTTTTCTTGAATGACGTTCTACCCATTGAAGAAAGTAATAACCCCTTAATGGTATTAATTTGAATATAATTTGAATTCTTGTTCAATAGAAGGTGGAGATGTCTATGACTTGAAGATTTGTAGTTTGTTCTTTCATCTGTTTTCTCATAATTAAATTCGGTACTATAAGCAGCCGTTACATTTCTATCCTCAAGCATATGAGCAAGATGATCAATGAAATTTAACATTATCATATCCCAATAATCCTGGGTTATTTTTGTTGCTGTGTTAATAGTAATAAAGTAATCCCAATTCTGTTTTTTCAATTCATTAATGAGTTGCTTCTTTATATCTATGGATTCAGTCTTTGTTTTAAATAGAATTGATTTTTCTTCTTTAGAAAGTTGATTTGAACTTATTGTATATGGTAACTTTGACCCAGTTATTATTCCCTTTACATAGGGGTGGTAAGTTGAAGTATAGTTTCCTTTCAAATAGATTCCACTTCTTTTCAAAAACTGAACATTTATAAACAATCTTCCATCGGCTAGAAACGAATCTTCTTCTTTGCCATTTTCTTTCAAATATTTCCTCAAAGTAGGATCACTTACACAATACATTCCTAAGATGACAGGTAAAGAAAGATATGATACATTATTAAATGTTGCCCCTGTTCTTACGTATTCACTGTTACCTTCTTTGTTTATAGTTAAGACTTGACTGTAACTTGGGTACTTATTCATGTTGTTAAATTTGAGATACAGAACATCCTTTAGAGCAGATGTCTTTAGTTTTATTATATAAATACTTGTGTATGAACCAAAATCTTCATTTTGGTAGTAAAATCCCAAAATATTTTTTTCGCCTATTTTAGGTTCATACCTAAGGTAAGTTTTTGAGGAGCCGACTGGTATTCATTTTTAGCATTGAAGGAGTTAAATCATTGATTATCTGTATATATTAGAGGGCGGGCACCGCAGCTGCCCCTCCACTAATCCCTGCAGGGAGGGGTTAAAATTTGTAGGTTAATAAACAAGATAACATCTTGAAAATTGTCACGAAGTGGAAAAAATATCAACAAATCGTGATTTATTGATTTAATATCCTTACCTTTGTGTCGTTATGATAAAGACACACAAAAATATCCGCAACGTAATTGGCGAATTAATCGCATCAGAAGACTTCAATAAAAACCTATTGAATGTTTTGAACAAGAATTCTGAAATAGAGAACAACAAGATTTATTCTCGATTCCCTGATGTTTGGGAAAAAAATATAAATAAGGAGAAAGATTCTGTGCCAGATAGTTATTATCTAATCAATAAAAATCTTGCCCTTAACACTGTTTTCACATCCTTAGTTAGGGATATTTCAGATAATCAGGGAGAATTTATCACAGAACTTAGATTGTACAAGCATCTTGAAACAATTATCATAAACACACAATTTTTAATTAATCTCAATTTCAAAATTGCATTTTTAACGCAGAAAAAAGGATTATCTAAAAGAACCTACATAATTGCTAAAGCACCATTCTATTTTCCTGATGCTGTTAGACAAGAGTCTCGTGTTTACGTTAGAAAAAATGCGAGTGATTTGTATGAGGTTGAAGATGGTGAAAACATAGAGAAATATGAACAGAATGAGGAGTTAATGACTCAAGCGAAAGAGCAACTAATTTCTTCTATGAATAAATCAATTCAATCAACCTTAGATCAATTTAAAGAATTAAAAAGTAGTGTAACTTATGATTCTAACATTGTTAGATTATATAATCAAACTTTAGAAAAATTAGAAAATAAAATGATAGAGTAAAATCTATTTTTTTGATCACAGTACGAGTCAACAACTCGTGATTTATTGATACATAAAACAAATATAACATGAAAAAAACAATTAGAGTGAAGCTAAGTGAACTGAATGTTCACAGTTTGGTATTGAAAATGAAAATCTATAAACTCAATCGGTTTATGGCATTTTCAATGAAGAATTTTGGTCAAAAAACACCTGTAATAGTTATCATTCGAAATGGATGTTATTACATTATAGATGGTGGCCATAGATATTATGCTGCAATTGAAGTAGGTAACATTGACACTTTAGAGTGTATTGTGTTAAACATTCCGGATTCAGAAATTCTCGACACAAGGATTGCATACAATCAAAAAACTAAGGTGCACACCTCTGAGATCTGTTTGAATATTGAACACATGTTGGGTTTGATGGGTAATAATCAGGGTAAACGTAATGATTTACTGGGTATGCACAACATCGAAGATGAAAATGAATTTGGCACTATTGGTAGGGATAAATTTGAATTTCTTTGTATGCACTCAGGTCTTGATTTTTCAGGCAGAACATTGAGAAAGTTAATGGCTGTACATGAATTTGAAAAGAATGAGGAACACAACCTAAAACTTATTGATGGCATCGATACTGGTAACCTTTCAATTGATAAAGCATTTAATCATATGAAGGACTATATCAAAAAATTAGAAGACAATGCAAAACCAATGTTATCAATACCAAGCACATTTGAAAACCAGTTAAATCAAGTATCATACAGGTTGTTCAATAAATCATCAATGATTATGGATGAAATTGAAGACGAATCAATTACCCTTTTTGTTGATAGTCATCCATATCGAAAATTAAGAAAGTATCGTAACCAAGAAGAATTCAAACATGGTGAAGAAAAAACCCTTGAAGAATACGTATCGAATTTTAAGTTGTTCTGTCAGGAAAAAAGAAAAAAACTAAAGCCTGGAGGTGTGCTGGTTACAATTCTTGGTGAAACTTATCAAAATGGATATAACGGAGTGTGTACTGCGGTGGAAACAGCTCTTAAAGAGGATGGATGGGAAGTAATCGATGTAGTTATTTGGGTAAAGCAAAATCAAAAATACACTCCACATCCTAATAGATTTGTTAATTCCTACGAAAGAATTCTGGTATTACGTAAACCAGGTAAGGAAACATATTTTAAAGAAGTTAAACGTAAGTCATCAATCGGCAAGTATAAAGTAATGCCAACATCAAGTGGAGGAACTTACTTGGCCTCACCCGAAACTTGTATAACAAATGTAATCACTACAAATGTTCACAATCCAGCAGAGTTTCAAAATGTTGATAAGGATTTCAGACATCAAGCTCCAACACCTGAAATTATTTACAAAACCTTTATTGATGCCTATTCAAAACCTAATGATACGATTGCAGATGGATTTGCAGGTTCTGGGACAATTGGTTTGGGACTTTCAATGAGACGTAATGTGGTTGGGTATGAGGTAGACAAAAAATCGTACTCGTTTTGCAAAGACCGCTTCGAAAACTATATGAATTACCAAGAAGAAGAATTACAACAAGCAGCATAAATAAAACCTCATTTCTAACATGAAAAATACCCGTTATTCAATCCAAGATGAGTATTATACTCCTAAAATATTGGTAGAACCAATTCTACAATATATCCCCGAAAATTCAACTATTTGGTGTCCATGTGATACTGAGGATAGTGAGTTCGTAATTACATTTCGTGAACATGGTCATAAGGTGATTCACAGTCATATTTGGGAAAATCAAGATTTCTTTCATTATGAACCTGATTATTATGATTACATCATTACCAATATACCATTCTCAAGGAAAATAGATTTTCTAGAAAGACTATATAATCTTAATAAACCTTTTGCTATTCTATTAAATCTTCAATGTTTAAACCATCAAAACGTTAGTTCATTCTTCTTAAATAGGAGTCTGGAGTTACTCATAGTTGATAAAAAAATTAGTTTCAATGGTAATACCGCAGGGTTTAACACATCATATTTCTGCAATGGTTTTCTCCCACAAAAACTAATATTTTGTCATTTAGAACATAATAATTCAGGAAAGAAATTTACCCCATCGAGAATGTATAAATCAGAAATTCAAGATGTTTCAGATTATCTATTATTAAAGTCAGCATAAAAATCAAGAACATGAAAAACGTTATCATTTATTCAAGAGTAACATCAGAAAACTCATCTATGTCATTAGATTTCCAAGAGCAAACGCTTAAGAACTATTGTAAACAACATAATTACAATATTATTAAGTCATATAAAGAGGTCTATTCAGGTACAACATTTGAAAGACCTGAATGGTTGAAAATGCAATTATTCACTGCAACAAATGAGAATTCCATTAACTCCATTTTGGTTTTAAGGTTCGATAGGTTCTGCCGAAATTCTTCATTGGCTCTGGAAGAAATAGTTAGATTAATTAGACTTGGTATTTCCATTGAATGTATTGAACAAAGTGATGCTGATAATGAAGTAGAATTATTAAAAACATTTCCACTACTAAACCCTGTTTATATTGGCAAAAGAATATCAGAAAGAACCAAGGATGGGATTTATTTTGCAAGAAAACGTGGTTGTTATACTTCAAAAGCTCCATTGGGTTATGACAATGTAACAATCAACTTCAATGCAACCTTAAAAAAGAATGATCAGTCATTCCTAATTCAACAAGCCTTTTCAATGTTAAATAGTGAAAATAAATCGTTGAAAGAGGTAAAGAAGTATTTTAAATCCAATGGATATAATAAAGGCTATAATGATTTAAAAATAATCATTTCCAATAGAGTTTACTTAGGAGATATTTTAGTTCCGGCACATAATGGCCAACCTGAAAAATATATAAAGGGACTACATAAGCCCTTGATTTCTCATGATTTATTTGATAGGGCTAACGATTATTTAAAAACTAATTGGAACTAATGCTGAGCAACAATCAAATCAGAACAATTATTGGTTCACAGGTTAAAAATTGTTCCGAAAAGGAATTGGGTAATATTCGTGAATTTCTAACAGCACTTGCTAGTATTGAATATGCTTCATATTGTGAAAAAAGGGAAAAAATAGATGCAGCTAAAACAAATATTCTGCATGATATTAGCAATTAAGTATTCTATCAAACAATATGAAAGTAATATGTTACAAGCGCGTATCGACTGATGACCAAGCAGACAGAGGGTTTTCACTTCAACATCAAGAGGAAATGTTGTTGCGTTGGTGTGAATTAAACAAACACGAAGTAGTTGGAATATATACCGAGGACTATTCAGGTAAATCATTCGATAGACCAGAGTGGAAAAAGTTAATGGCCTATTGTAAAAAAAATAAGGCCAATGTAGACCTTATACTCACGAATAGATGGGACAGATTTAGCCGCAATCAATATGACGCATTAACTGTAATTAAGGAACTCGAATTGATGGGAATTACTGTTAATACGGTTGAACAACCTCTTGATTTGTCTAATGCTGATAACAAAATTTTATTATCCTTATACCTCTCCATCCCTGAAGTAGAAAACGATAAGAATTCCATTAGAACAACTGAAGGGATGAGACGTGCACAAAAGGAAGGTTGTTGGACAGGCCAAGCCCCAAAGGGATACAAAAACATTAGGGTTGATAAGAAATCTACTATTGAACCAAATGATGATGCAAAATTGATTATTCAATCATTTGAGAAGATGGCAAGTGGGATATACTCTGCTGATGAGGTTAGAAGATGGTTGAATGGGCAAGGGATGAAAATTTCAAAGAATACATTCCCAAGTATAATTCGAAACGTAGCCTACACAGGTAAAATTTACATTAAAGAGTTCAAGAAAGAACAAAGTATGTTAGTTAGAGGTCTTCATCCTCCTTTAGTTAATGATGAACTATTTGCTGAAGCCAACCGTGTTCTAGATGGTAGAAAACGAGATATGAAGTTCCATGAGGACAAGTCGGATTTATATCCTCTAAAAGGACATTTATGTTGTAAGAAACATAATCTTTCACTCACCGCCGGTAAAAGTAAAGGTAGATATGGAATATACCATTACTATTTGTGTAGTGTTAAGAATGCAAAATGTAAACGTTACCCTATTGACTGGGTTCATAATATTGTTGAACAGGAATTAACTAAAATTCAATTCTCAGCTAATGTTTTCAAAGCATACCATGCAATATTGGAGCGTTTGTTCGAAAACGAGGACATCGAGAGGAAAAGAAGTATCGTTAGAGTAAAGTCAGAAATAGAAAAGAAAACGGAACAAAGAAATAATATTCAAGAACTCCTTCGTGATGGTAAATTAACGATTGAGGAGTATCGAGAATTGAAAAATCCAATTGATGCCGACCTATTTCAATTGGAAAGAAGAATAACCGAGTTAAACGAAGAAACAACACCTTATAAGGACTATATAAACAATCAAGTTCCGATGTTGGAGAACTTGGTTGAATTCTATCAGAATAGTGATGGGAAGACAAAAAATAAGATACTTAGCTGCATCTTTTCAGAAAAAATCTACTTTGACGAAAAGAAAGATGCAGCTATTTCCTTCCATGAACCAATACAGGTTTTAATCAATGCCAGCAAGGTTTTGAAGGGTTGTAAAAAAGAAAAGGAGGTCAAAAAAGACCTCCTTCCCACTTTGGCTCCCCCTTCAGGACTTGAACCTGAGACCCTCTGATTAACAGTCAGATGCTCTAACCAACTGAGCTAAGGAGGAGTGTTCCCTTTTACGGGACGCAAAAATAATGAAATTTACCAAAGAACA
>JACCDZ010804994.1_pt1 | contig 13463 bp, 11 predicted proteins | sample 7449551 | NCBI WGS metagenome assembly JACCDZ01 (sample SAMN15323452, study PRJNA562643) | freshwater metagenome | isolation source: river surface water | place: USA:Blue River Watershed | collected 2017-08-18
AAGAGCATGAACACCAACAGCCGTCTAGCGGCCCGATGGGATGTCATCTGACTTTTTGACATGCCATGTAGTAGCAGAACATCCTTATGTCAGAAACTGTAACATTTTTAAGTTGGCCGAGTGTAACTTGCGCAACGTTGTCAAATATACCACAAGACAAGACCACAAGAAGACTGTTTCACTGCTTTGTCTTTAGTAGAAACATCCGAAAACAATCGCAACGTCGTTTTCCATAAAAGCCGAGCGCACACACGCGCGCCCGCATTATTGTTCTCCGGCCGCTGCAAGCAAGCAAGCAGTTAGTTGAAGCGGTCGCCCTCTCGGCATAACGAGCTCCTGCCATGGTCATGGGCGACGTCAAGGACGACCGCAAGGCCAGCGTGGCCCACACTTGGGAGGTGGTGCAGCACATGGTGGACTCCCGCAGGCGCCCCGACGTGTTCGCCCTCCTGGACGACAGGCACGTGTGCATGCTGGCCGGCGTGTACTCCCAGTTCGGCACCTCGGGCCTGGAGAGCGTGGTGTACGGTTACCTGGAGAAGCTGCCCGACACCTGGCACGCGGACGTGCGCAACCCGCGCGCGTGGCTGACGTCGCGCATCGAGACCGTGGTGCACGCCATGGACCCCCTGTTCGTGCAGCAGATCGGGGGCGTGTTCAGCAGCCGGCGGGACGTGTGGGAGCACTTCGACGCCGCCTGCTTCTCCGAGGTCCTGGAGCACTGGGACGCCAAGCGCAACGGCACGGTGGACGTGTGGCTGCACCGCCGATTCCCCGCGCCCCTGCGCAAGTACCGGGCCACGGACAACGACTCCAAGACCCTCCTGTCCGCCCTGCAGAGCGCGAGGCCCTCCCTGTCCCGCTGCGAACGCTCCCGCCCACGCAGCCCCAGCCCCAGCCCCCGCCCCCGCAATGATCATCGGACCCATCACACACACAACAACACCCGCCGCCGCAGCCGGAGCAGGAGCCGGAGCCGGAGCAGGAGCGGGAGCAGGAAAGTCTCCTCGTCGGGGGGAGGAGGGGTAGCTGGAAGGAGGAGGGGGTCCCGGGGGGAAAGCCCGCGGGGGCGCGGGATAGTAGTGGTGGAGGAGAAGAAACAACAACATCATCGGCAGCAGCGTCTTCGCAGCCAGGTGGACGCCGTTGTCGTTTCCTCCGAAGGAGGAAGAGGGGGGGGCAACAAGTCCGATTCTAGCCTCCAACAACTTGCAGCCGTAGCAACAACAGCGAGCCAAGAAGAAGAAGTTCAGGAAGAACATGACGAAGAAGACGTGTATGCCGGTCTCTGAATGCGTGTTGCGAGCTGATCATGTCTGATTTCGTGTGTATGTTTGGCACGATGATGGTGGTGGTGCCGAAGCCAGAACAATGCACGATGTTGTGTTGCGAACTTTTGCGATTTGCATCGTTGGATCGGTGTTTGTTTGTTGTGTGTGGCTCGTAGGAGGATGAGACGACTAGATGTTGGAAAAGGCGGCTTGGCAACTGTAAATCAAATATCGACGTGGCAAGGCAAACGGTGTGGCGTTGGTACATGTCTCCATACGCATCCCACAACCACCTTTGCGGTTCCCCGCATCCCTTCCGCATCCATACGCATCCCACAACCACCTTTGCGGTTCCCCGCATCCCTTCCGCATCCATACGCAACCCACACCAACCTTTGCACTTCCCCGCATCCCTCCGCATCCCACAATGGCCTTTGCGTTCCCCCGCATCCATGCGCATCCATACGCATCCCCGGGCCTAGATCATCGGCAGACTGTGCATCCCACCGCATCACTTCCGCAACCCACAACCGCCTTTGCGTTTCCCCACATCCATACGCAACCCACAACCACCTTTGCAGTTCCCCGCATCCATCCGCATCCCCCGGGCCTAGATCATCGGCAGACTGTGCATCCCTTCCACATCCCACAACCGCCTTTGCGGTTCTCCGCATCCATGCGCATCCCATACGCATACCTACGCATCCCACAACCGCCTTTGCGCTTCCCCGCATCCATACGCATCCCTACGCATCCCACAACCACCTTTGCGCTTCCCCGCATACCTCCGCATCCCATACGCATCCCACAACCACCTTTGCGCTTCCCCGCATACCTCCGCATCCCATACGCATACCTACGCATCCAACAACTGCCTTTGTGCTTCCCCACATCCCTCCCGCATCCCACAACAACCTTTGCGTTTCCCCCACATCCATACGCATCCCACAACAACCTTTGCGCTTCCCCCACATCCATACGCAACCCACAACCGCCTTTGCGCTTCCCCGCATACCTCCGCATCCCATACGCATACCTACGCATCCAACAACTGCCTTTGTGCTTCCCCACATCCCTCCCGCATCCCACAACCACCTTTGCGGTTCCCCGCATCCATACGCATCCCACAACCGCCTTTGCGCTTCCCCGCATACCTCCGCATCCCACACCAACCTTTGCACTTCCCCGCATCCATCCGCACCCCACAACCGCCTTTGCGTTTCCCCACATCCATACGCATCCATCCGCATCCCTTCCGCATCCCACAACCGCCTTTGCGGTTCCCCGCATCCCTTCCGCATCCCACAACCTCCTTTGCGGTTCTCCGCATCCATACGCATTCCATAACAACCTTTGCGCTTCCCCCCGCATCCCTTCCACATCCATACGCAACCCACAACCACCTTTGAGGTTCTCCGCATCCATCCGCATCACTTCCTCATCCCACAATGGCCTTTGCGTTCCCCCGCATCCATACGCATCCCACGGGCCTAGATCATCGGCAGACTGTGCATCCCACCGCATCACTTCCGCATTCCACAACCGCCTTTGCGGTTTCCCGCATCCATACGCATCCATCCGCATCCATACGCATCCATCCGCATCCCACAACCGCCTTTGCGTTTCCCCCACATACCTGAGCGATCTTGGAGGATTACGTAATCCCAACACCCTTCACAACCCACAACGGCATTGCAGGATCCCGCATCCAACAACTGCATTGCGGTTCCCCGCATCCATACGCATCCCTCCGCACCCACAATGCCTTTGCGTTCCCCCGCATCTCTTCCGCACCCATACGCATCCCACAACGGCCTTTGCGTTCCCTTCCGCATCCACCGCATCACTCCCGCACCAATACGCATACCTCCGCATCCATACGCATACGTTCCACATCACAACATCCTTTCCGCATCCCCCGCGGTCCGTACGCACCCACCGCATCCCTCCGCATCCATACGCATCCCCCCCCCCCTCATCCCACAACGGCATTGCATGATCCCGCACCCAACGCATCCTTTCCGCATCCATACGCGTTCCCCCGCATCCCTCCGCACCCCACAACGGCCTTTGAGTTTCCCCCACATCCCATCCGCATCCCACAACGCCTTTTGCGGTTCCCCGCACCCATACGCATCCGTACGCACCCCACAACCACCTTTGCGTTTCCCGCATCACTTCCGCATCCATACGCATCCACACGCACCCCACAACCACATTTGCAGTTCCCCCGCATCCCTTCCCGGACCTAGATCATCAGCAGACCATGCATCCAACAATAAAAAGAAACCGCTCTAAAAATGCCGCCGGTCGCCAGCAAACCACGCAGCAGCTGCCCCACACCCCCCCTTTTGCCGCAGCGAGTACTACCACGAGAGCCTGGGCTCCGTTTGACTCCCCTCACCCCTCGCCTGGTCATAAGGGGGACCAAATTTTTGAAATCCACGAATTTCGCTCCCCCACCCCATACTCGGTCTACTATACTCGAGTTTGAGCCACATTCGTCAGTTGTGATGGCGAGTTGTTTTTATGCGCGAGGGACGTGTGGCGGCGTGCGACGAGAGCGCAGACTCCCACGACGACTGCCGACTGTCGTCCACTTGGACGCGTCAGCTTTGGCTGCTTGAACGAGCCACGACAACATTGTGTGACATTGTGACAACGTAGTTGTGGCCACGCCGAAACGCTTGATACAAACGTAGCTATAACCATGCCAACCTCTCGATACACCCATTGTTCGCAACGACGCACACCTCGATACGTCAAACTTCGCACGCACTGCTTGGCAGCAAGCAAGCAAGCAAGAAAAAAATGAACACCTCTCGTCAAACCTATGCTGCCAAACTCGCACGAGCGTTCGTTTACGAATTTATGCCAGGCGCCTATGTAGAGAGACTCGAAGAGCATGCACGCACCATGACAGCATCCAGCCAGCACAGCTTGGAGGACGGGTTTGCGGTGCTTTCATCCAAATGGAAGCGAGTGATGCTTCAGGAGCACCCCGACAAGAACCCCGCGGAAGCCGAGAAAGCAAAGATGAGAAATGCTGCCAAGAACTGTTTGGAGAACATACTTCCCATGTTGGAAAAGGTGAAAGACCCGGCGGAAGGTATGGTGATCTTTCCCCCCATCAGTTCGCAGTTTGCAGAGCTCGGAGGACTGACGCACTGCTGTGGTTTGTTTTCAGCTTTTGACATAATTCGCAAATTCATGAGAGACGAGTATGGTGAGACAACCCTGCAGTAGGAGGTGTGTGCTTGCTTGCTTGCTCTTCATCGTTTCACACGCACGCACGTACGCAGGACAACACTTGCCCGAACCCAGCAATCTTCAGCGACAACCAACATACCATCCACCCGCAGATGATGACAATCAGCAGTCTGAAGGTTCGGAAGGTGGTACGCATCACATGCATGTTCACAGACGGTTTCTGATGCTTGCTTTTCTGCAGTGGTGGACCTTTGCTCTGATGATGATCATCATGATGAGGAGGAACAGCAGGAGGGTGACAGACAAGCTGAACATGCTGAGGATTATGATGATCAGGATGAGGAGGAGCAGGAGGAGGAGAATCTCAGCAGTGGTTGGGCTCGTGCTCAGGATCAAGCGGATCAAGATGAGCAGCAGGAGGGTGACAGACAAGCTGAACATGCTGAGGATTATGATGATCAGGATGAGGAGGAGGAGGAGGAGGAGGAGGAGAATTCCAGCAGTGGTTGGGCTTGTGCTCAGGATCAGGAGGAACAAGATGAGCAGCAGGAGGATCAGGAGGAGTCCGAGCAAGGTGATATAGTTGTACCGATTTGTTTGTTCGAGACTGGCTGAGTTGTTGTATGTTGCGTGAGTTCACAACTGCTTTGTTGCTGCTCTCCCCCGTGACTCGTGCCAGCAAACAACACACCATCGTGGTTCACGCGTGCACATGCTGTGCATATGCAGGCGGGCTGGAGCACTTGCTCGAGGATGCAGTCGCAACCGTGCAATCGACCGGAGCAGCCGTGAAGGCAGCAAGGGAAGCGCTGAGAGTTGCACGAGATGCAGAACAGAAGGCGTTGGGATTGGAGGCGGCGTTGAGGGAAGCGTTGTTGGGACAGTCTCCAGCAGCAGCAGCAGCAGCAGCAGCCGGGGGGGCACGGAAGCCGCGCAGATCTGTCAAGGCGGACCCCGTGGATGTGGACGCGGACGTTGCCCGTCTCTACAGGGGCTTCATCGAGAAGTTTGCTGGCAAGATCGCTGCAGCAGCGGCGGCGACGGCGAACAAAAAGAACAAGCATCGCATATCCGGGAAGGCGTGCAAGGACATGGGCTTCACGGACGACGCCTGGAAGGCCCTGAGAGGCATTGGGATGTGTTTCGAGGAGCACAAGAGCAGAAGACCTCAATCGGGGACGTGGACCGGGGGCATCGGCATCCGTATTGCAGTGCTCAACGCATACATGGATGCCTGCCAGAAGAAGAGTGCACGTGCAGATGCCGGCCCCGGCCCAAGCAGCAGCAGCAAGAAGCGGGACCGTCGGGCTGCGGGACCGTTCGACACCCCCGACAAGAAGAAGAGGCAGCAGAACAAGTGATGGATGGTTGGGTGGTCGGTACTAGTGTTTGCAGTTTGCAAGCAGGCAGGCAGGTGGTGGGCACGGATTGATCGTCGGTCTTTTTTTGTGCTGATTTGGAACTCGGGAATTTGTTTGGGATGGGTGGGCGGTACTAGTGTTTGCAGTTTGCAAGCAGGCAGGATGCAGGCATGTGGTGGGCACGTATCGATCGTTGGTCGTTTTTTGTTGCTGATTTGGAACTCGGGAATTTGTTTGGGATGGGTGGGTGGTGCCGAACAACGATCGATTGCTTCTCTAGCTCTAGGGTCAGCAGGCTCACTAGCTACAGGCCAGCAGACAGGCCAGCTTGGAATTGTCAAGTACCGAACAGCGATTGACTGCTTGTTGACTCGTAGCGGCCAGGCCAACTTGAAAAAATTACAGTTGTCACTCTGCACAAGTCCATTTGCAAATAATCCCGAACACACCCACGTCTGTCTACATGGCATACACCATGTCCATCCCGGCCTTCACCATGGCCCTGTCCGTGCTATCGCCGCCCCCCAAAGACCAATCCACGTAACACAGCTTGGCGATAGCAAACCACTTGTTGCGGAGCAAATGCAGCAAAGCCCGGTGACCCATGGCGCACGAAGCGGGCTCTACCGGCATCACTGTCACTTTCAGGCGGTCGTTCAGTATCTGGCAGAGCCGGTCCACTGCCGAATGATTGTGCCTGAGAACGCAAATCACAAAGCCCAACAGGCTCACGGTGGCCATGGCAGCCTCGCTGCCTCGATCTTCCAGATCAGCGAACGTGCCTGCCACCATGTCCGCCTGCCATTCGCAGTGCCCGTCCCTGAAGTTGACGAACAACATGCGCACCACATGCGATACCTTCACAGGGCAACCGCCCGCATTGTGCAGCAGAGCAACCACTACCTGCCGGCAAACATAGGCACCCGACGCCCAAACGTGCTTTACCAGCAGGTCCCAACCGCCCGGAGCAAGGGCCATGTACATCCTTTTGACCACCTTCTTGAACACGCACTCCACCGTGTCGGGGCAGATGCCCGCGTGCTCGTGAAGCAGCATCAGCAGATGCACGCCGTTGGACTTCAGAAACGTGTCCAGGCCCACGATGCCCCACAGCCTCGTGCAGAGGCTCAAGGTCGACTTGAACACCTGAGTAGACTTGAAGAGGCACCCGTTGCGCCGTGCCAGCCCCAGGGCCAGTCCGCGGGCTGCCGAGGAGGGGACCTCGTCCAGGATCTTCTGCAGGGCGCTCAGCTGCACGGCCATGCATGCTTCGTCCAACTGGAGTTGCAGGGCGTCGCCCAGGCTTCGGGCGTACTCGCTGCGATCGCCCAGCAGCATGTTGTCCAGGCAGGCGCTAAGGTCCTCGGTCAGCCGGGGCAGCAGCCCGGGCCTCAGCATGGAGATCACGCCGTGCACCACGCGGGGGTCCGTGGCAGCTCTCAGAGCGCGGGACTCCACGAGCATGCGTGCCACCTCGTCCTGCCCGACCAGGTCCACGAGGTGCTCCACTGCGCGCTTGGAGAAGTCGTGGTTCCCACAGGAAAGGGCGTGCTGCAGGAGGTTGTACCTGGGGCCGAAAGGGTCGCTCAGCCGCAGAGCGGGGCCGCTGAGATCGGCTCGCAGGCCGGCGGCGCCCTTCCTGATGGCCGCGTGGCGGGTGCATGCTCGAAACGACGACAGGTCAAAGACGTGCGCTCCAGAGGAGGTCTTCTTGAAACTGGCCACTAGAAGGTCCGACTTGTCAATCAAGTGCCTGCGCTCTGCATGCGCGCTCTTGCAGGTGGACCCCAGCGTCCTGGCCACGCACAACGAAGCGGTGTGCTGAACCACCAGCCGCGCCACCTCATAGGCGTCATCGCCAGAGTACCTGACGGGCGAGTCTCTCATTCCAGACATCATGCTACAGGCGCACGTACGGGCAAACGAACTTTAATCTAAGACAGGTCTTTCAGGCTGAGAGAACAGAGCGTGTATATATATGGCTGCTTAACAATAATCAATCGGTTGTTTGGTGGATGTGTTGTTGTTGACATTCGTTTCAGTCGTGCAAACAAAGCGTTGTGCGTGTGCGGGCGTTTACCAGCAGCTTCTCCCGGGTTCCGATTGCGGTGACATGGAAGCTGCTCGGCAGCTGTCGAGCTATTTATGCCACGTCAGCCGAATCAGGCCCGCCGCCCCAACCTGCCCCTTGCAGCCAAAAAGTCCTCCTCTCTGATGTTGGCGTACCTGCGCTCGACGGCGTCAAAGTCCTCGTCGTCGTCTTCGTCGTCGATGAAATCCTCTTCGTAAGCGTCGTCGTCTTCGTCGTCGATGAAATCGTCGTCGTCTTCTTCCCGGGGGGCGGCGGAGGTCTTCTTGGACTTGACGAACTGGCGTGCGCGGTCGACGACCCTGTCCATGGCCTTCATCCGGAATCGATCCGCCTCGTCGGTCCCGGCCATCAAGGTCAGCTGGGACTCCACCTGCGCGATCATTCTCATCATCGACGCGGGCCTCACCCCGTGCTGCGCGGCCGCTTTCTTGATGAGAGGGTCGACGCTCTTCCACACCTCGGCCATGGTGCGTTTCTCTCGAAGCTGCTGGATGTACTTGTCGAGGAGCGTGCGGGCAATCGTTTCGGGCAGCGGCCCGGCTGCCTCGCGCTGTTTTGCAGGGACGGCGGGAGGCACCTGTGTAGGAATGATCCTGCGCACAGCTGCGGGGGCTGCGGGAGGCACCTGGGTAGGAATGATCCTGCGCGCGGCGGCGGGGGCTGCGGGGGGGTGCACTTGTGTCGGGACTATTCTGCGCACAGCGACTGGAGGCTGCTTAATATTGCGTGCCCGAGATTTGCTTCTCTTGGACCGCAATACCTCTGCCCGAACCGCCCGGTTGCGCTTTGCGATGATGTCCCTTGCCAGGGCGGTGGGGGCTGCGGAGGGATGCACTCGTGTCGGGACTATTCTGCGCACAGCGGCTGTAGGCGGCTTATTGCGTGCTCGAGATTTGCTTCTCTTAGACCGCAACACCTCTGCCCGAATCGCCCGGTTGCGCTTTGCGATGATGTCCCTGGCCGCGGTAGCAGGGGCAGAGTTAGTGAATAATGGGGCGGGGGCGGGCTTCGTCGTCCGCTTTGCCTTCGGGATCCGCTTGCGGGTGGCTACGGAGCTCTTGGGCGGGGGGGCGGGGACAAAATCCCCCGACTTGGGACAGTAGTACCTCACCTTGTACCCGCACGAAGGCTCGGGGGGCAGGTAGCAACCGGCGGTGTGGAGTTTGGTGGATCGTGGCATCCGGTCGTGCTTTTGTACAACAAAGTACAAAGTGGTTTGTACTACCGTTTGAAAAAATGGTATAAAGGATTTCAAAGGCTTTGGGCAGCTTCTCGGAAGCTTCGCTATGTTACACAAACTCAAGGACCATCTTTTGATACAGACACCAAACCAAACCACGCAACCCAAAACACACGCCACCGTTCACGGCATGGCGTACACCATGTCCATCCCAGCCTTCACCATCGCCCTGTCCGTCCCATCACCGTCCTGCAACGACCAATCTGCGTAACACAGCTTGGCGATAGCAAACCACTTCTTGCGGAGCAAATGCATCAGCGCCTCGTGACCCAGAGCGTACGAAGCGGGCGATACGGGCAGCCCGGGCACGCTCAGCAGGCGGTCGTTCAGGATCTGACAAAGCTCGTCGATTTCGAACGGGCAGTGCCTGAGAATGCGTATCACCATGCCCAAAAGGCTCACCGTGGCCACTGCAGCTTTGATGCCGACCTTTGCCAGTCCATCGTAAGCACCCCACAACAGGTCCGCCTGCCATTCGCAGTGGCATAAAGTAAAGTTGACGGACAACAAGTCCACCACATTCGACACCTTCTCAGGGCAACCGCCTGCATTGTGCAACAGAACACTGACTACCTCCTCGTAAAAACACGCACCCGAGTCTCTAACGTGCTCCATCAGCATATCCCAACCGCCCGCATGGGCCATGTACAGTTTTTTGACCAACTTTTTGAACACGTAAACCACCCCAGAGGGATGGACGTCAGCGTGCTGCTTCATAACCGTCAACATATGCAGTCCGTTGGACTTCAGAAACGTGCCCAGGCCCACGATGCCGCACAGCCTCTCGACCATGCACATGACTTCCTTGAAGCAAGCAACAGACGTGAAGACGACCCCGTTACGCTCTGCCAGTCTCAGGGCCAGGCCACGGGCTGCGGCGGGAGGGACATTGTTCAGGATGTTCTCCATGGCGCGCGTCTTCTTCGTCAGACAGCGGTCGCTGCAACTATCGCCCAGCTGCACGTCGTCCAGGAACGCGCAAATGTCCCCGGTCAGCTGGGGCAGCAGATGGGGCTTCAGCATGCAAATGACGTCGCTCACCACGCAGGGGTCGGTGGCAGCTCTCAGTGCGTGGGACTGAGCGAGCATGCGCGCCACCTCGTCTTGTCCAACCAAGCCCACGAGGTGCTCCACTGCGGAGACGGAGTCGCTCCCGTGACTGGAGGAAGAGGAAACGGCATGCTGCAGGAGGTTGTACCTGGGCCCGAAAGGGTCGTGCAGCCGCAGAGCGGGGCCGCTGAGCTCGTCCCTGAGGCCGGAAGCGCCCTTCCTGATGGCCACGTGGCGGGTGCATGCTCGGAAAGACGACAGGTCAAAGACGTATTCTCCCGAGGAGGTCTTCTTGAAACTGGCCACCAGAAGGTCCGACTTGTCGATCAGGTGCTTGCGCTCGGCATGTGCGCTTTTGCAGGCAGACCCCAGCGTCCGGGAAACGCACAACGAAGCGGTGTGCTGAACCACCAGCCGCGCCACCTCATAGGCGTCATCGCCAGAGTACCTGAGAGAGGCGCGCATTCCAGACATACTACAAAAACAGGCGCGCGCAAGTACGGGCAAACAAACTTTGAGATCAGACAGGTCTTCAGTGAGAGAATTGACTGAGCTCGAAGGGCGTAGTATGTATATATGGTGATTGATTCTTTGGATGTCAAAGCAAGTTGTTGACAGCTGCGTTCAGTTGTGCAAACTGACGGTGGAGGAGTACCGACAGGGTGTGCGTGTGCGGGAGTTGACCAGCAGCTGCTCATGGGTTCCGATTGGGGTGGTATGGAAGCTACTCGGAAGCTGCAATGCCACATCATCCCTCAGCACGTGATCAGCCAACTTGAAATTTTACAAACACCATCCAAACCAGCCACCCCACAACAACCCGCACCCTTCCTTCACGGCATGGCGTACACCATGTCCATCCCAGCCTTCACCATCACCCTGTCCGTCCCATCACCGTCCTGCACGGCGTAACACAGCTTGGCGATAGCAAACCACTTTTTGCGGAGCAAATTCAACAGCGCCTCGTGACCCAGAGCGTACGAAGCAGCGGGCGCTATGGTGGGCGTCCCGGCCATGCTCATCAGGCGGTCGTTCAGAATCTGACAAATCCCGTCGATCGCCAACGGGCAGTGCCTGAGAGTGGATATCACCATTCCCAAAAGGCTCGCCGTGGCCATTGCAGCTTTGCTGCCGCGCTTTGCCAGTCCACGGTAAGCATCACACAACAGGTCCGCCTGCCATTCGCAGTGGCTTTCCTCAAAGTTGAGCAACAACATGTCCACCACATTCGACACCTTCGCAGGGCAATCGCATGCATTGTCCAGCAGCACAGTGACTACCTCCTCGCAAACAAACGCACCCGAATCTCTAACGTGCTCCAGCAGCATATCCCAACCGCCCGCATGGGGCATGTACAGCTTTTTGACCACCTTATTGAACACGTAAACGACTGCATTGGGACTGTCGGGAGCGTGCGCCTTCATGCGTGTCAACAGATGCACGCCGTTGGACTTCAGAAACATGCCCGGGCCCACGATGCCACAGAGCCTCTGGGACAGGCACATGACTTCCTTGTAGGCAACACCAGACGTGAAGACGTCCCCGTTACGCTCTGCCAGTCCCAGGGCCAGGCCACGGGCTGCGGCGGGAGGGACGCAGTTCAAGATACTCTCCATGGCGTGCATCTTCTGCTTCTGCCAGTGGCCGCTGAAATCGCCCAGCTGCACGTCGTCCAGGAACGCGCAAATGTCCTCGGTCAGCTGGGGCAGCAGATGGGGCTTCAGCATGCGAATGATGTCGTTCACCACGCGGGGGTCGGTGGCGGCTCTCAGTGCGTGGGACTGAGCGAGCATGCGCGCCACCTCGTCTTGTCCAACCAACCTCAGAAGGTGCGCCACAGCGCAGACGGGGACGGAGACGGAGTCGCTCCCGTGACTGGAAGCGGAAAAGGCATGCTGCATGAGGTTGTACCTGGGCCCGAAAGGGTCGTGCAGCCGCAGAGGGGGGCCGCTGAGCTCGTCTCGAAGGCCGGAAGCGCCCTTCCTGATGGCCACGTGGCGGGTGCATGCACAAAACGACGGCAAGTCAAAGGTGTAGTCTTGTTCTCCGTACAGTTTCAGCGGCTTGCAACTGGCCACGATGATCTCCGACTTGGCAATGAGGTGCTTGCGCGCGTCATATGCGCTTTTGCAGGTGGACCCCAAGGTGCGGGCCACGCACAACGAAGCAGTGTGTTCGACCACCAGCCGCGCTACCTCATAGGTGTCGCCCATAGACAGCAAGTTACGAATTCCAGACATCGCGGTGCACAAACTTTGTTCAACTGGGCTCGACTGTGTTGGGAAAGTGAGTTGTGAGGGCGTGCAAACGCACATATATGCCTGTTATTGTTGGATGTCCAAGTTGTTGACAGTCGGTCGAATGTGACAACAACGCAACAGACAACTAACAGGATGTGGGTGAACCGACCGTGTGATTTGACCAGCAGCTGCCAGTGGGTGCCGACGGCGGTGGCATGGAAGCTACTCGGCAGCTGTCATCCATCAGTGTACAGTTGTACCGGCCGGTTTTGAGCTCCGAAACCCAAAATCACTGTGCCACGTGGCAGGTGCAAGGCTGTTTGTTTGATTGATAGATGCTGCAAGCAGCAACCACGCGTGTTGTTGTTTTGATTAACAGAGTATTTAAGCGAGCGTGTGTATGGATCCACAACACTGTTGTCACTTTGCATTCGCCAACATGCAGCACGCTTCTGCTCCCGGGCCTTCTACCCCCGTGGGCCAAACAGTATCAGACACGGCCGTGGGCATCGACAAGACTTGCCCCGGTGCACCCTCGAAGAAGCTCGAATGCGTTGTTAATCCACCAATAATGAACAACCCCGACTCGCCAGCAAAGAGCCTGTTGCCCCTGTTCAAGCAGATTGCACACCTGTGCACTGTGCTGAGACAAGCTGGTGAGACTGCTGTGATTCGTTTGTTTTGCTCCTTTGTAATTTGTCAACTGAACTGAAACATGTGGCACCTCACAGACAATGACAATGACAAGCCCGTGGATGAGTCAGAAGGTGGCCAATGATCCGGATGTCTCTTGCAGAAAAAACGCCGTGCTGGGTAGTGACCAGTCTCAGGCAAGAATGTAACAATTCCGATCGTGTGTGTGTGTCTCCATCTATGTGGATTTGTGGCCACAAGTGACTATGACTGGCCACAAGTGACTATGACTGGCCACAAGTGACTATGACTGGCCACAAGTGACTATGACTGGCCACAAGTGACTATGACTGGCCACAAGTGACT
>JACCDZ010668984.1_pt1 | contig 13461 bp, 12 predicted proteins | sample 7449551 | NCBI WGS metagenome assembly JACCDZ01 (sample SAMN15323452, study PRJNA562643) | freshwater metagenome | isolation source: river surface water | place: USA:Blue River Watershed | collected 2017-08-18
AGTGTTCGCAGATGGTGTACTGGAAATCTTGCCCGACGGCTTTGGCTTCTTGCGTAGCCCCGACACCAGCTACACCGCTTCGACAGACGACATCTACATCAGCCCCAGCCAGGTGCGCCGCTTTAACCTGCACACCGGCGACATGATCGAAGGCGAAGTCCGCATCCCTAAAGACGGCGAGCGCTACTTTGCCTTGACCAAACTCGACAAGGTCAATGACGACCTGCCCGAGAACAACAAGCACAAGGTCATGTTCGAGAACCTGACGCCGCTGTTCCCCAAGGAACAAATGCGTCTGGAGCGTGACATCAAGGGTGAGGAAAACATCACCGCCCGCGTGATTGACATCATTGCCCCGCTCGGTCGTGGCCAACGCGCCCTGATCGTGGCGCAACCCAAGTCGGGCAAGACGGTGATGATGCAGCAGATTGCACACGCCATCACCGCCAACTACCCCGATGTACACCTGATGGTCTTGCTGGTGGACGAGCGCCCTGAAGAAGTGACCGAAATGCAGCGCAGCGTGCGCGGCGAAGTGATTTCGTCCACCTTCGATGAACCCGCAGCGCGTCACGTGCACGTGGCCGAGATGGTGATCGAGCGCGCCAAGCGCCTGGTGGAGCTGAAAAAAGACGTGGTCATTCTGCTTGACTCGATCACCCGTCTGGCACGCGCTTACAACAACGTGGTGCCCTCATCCGGCAAAGTGCTGTCGGGTGGTGTGGATGCCAACGCTCTGCAACGACCCAAACGCTTTTTCGGTGCCGCCCGCAATGTGGAAGAAGGCGGCAGCCTGACCATCATCGCCACCGCCCTGGTCGACACCGGCAGCCGCATGGACGAAGTGATCTTTGAAGAATTCAAAGGCACAGGCAACAGTGAAATCCACCTGGAACGCCGCCTGTATGAAAAGCGTGTGTTCCCGGCGATCAACTTGAACCGCAGCGGCACCCGCCGCGAAGAGCTGCTGCTCTCACCCGAAGTGCTGCAAAAGACCCGCATCCTGCGCCAGTTCATGTACAACATGGACGAAATCGAGGCCATGGAAATGGTGCTCAAGAGCATGAAAGCGACCAAGTCCAACGTCGAATTCTTCGACATGATGCGACGCGGCGGCTGATACCCTATAATCGACAGGTTTGCGGAAAGTGCGCTCAGATGGGCTGAGGCGTGGCTACCGTAGTGAAAATAAAAGGATTTCCCCATGAAAGACGGCATTCACCCCAACTACCGTGAAATTTGCTTCCAGGACATGTCCAACGGTTTCAAGTTCGTGACCCGCTCATGCGCTAACACCAAAGAAATGATCAAGATGGAAGACGGTCGCGAGTTGCCTCTGTACAAGCTGGACACGACCAGCGAGTCGCACCCCTTCTACACTGGCACACAAAAGTCTGTCGACAACATGGGCGGCCGCGTGGAGAAATTCCGCAACCGTTTCGGCAAGATTTCCACCGGCAAATAATCCGCTGGTCGCAATCCCTGCAAGGGCAGTCCGGGCAACCGGCCTGCCCTTGTTGCATTGGAAAAGCCCTTTTGTCATCACCAAGACCTGCTATCTTCTGACCCTGTGAACCAACCCACCCCAGCCATCGTTGCCCAACATGCCGTGCGCCGCCTGCCGCGCTTGGCTTTGCTCTTGCTGTGTGTAGCTTATGTGCTGCCCGGTTTCTGGGGCCGCGCGCCCTGGAAGGCCAATGACATTGAATCTTTGGGCTACATGCTGCAACTGGCTCAACCGGCACTGGGTGAAGCGGTCAACTGGCTCAAACCCACCTTGCTCGGCCAGGCCGATGACAGCCTGGCGTTGCTGCCTTACTGGTTGGGTGCAGCGACCATCCGCATGGCGCCTGCAGGCTGGGAGGACGTCTTTGCACGCATGCCTTTCATCGCCATGCTGGCGCTGACACTGGCATCCACCTGGTATGCGGTTTACGCTTTGGCGCGTCATCCAGCAGCGCAACCTGTCGCCTTTGCTTTTGGCGGTGAAGCCAAACCCAAGGACTACGCTTGTGCCCTCGCCGATGGGGGCTTGCTGGCCTTGCTCGCATGCTTGGGGCTGGCACGTTTGTCGCACGAAACCACACCCGCCCTGAGCCAGCTGTTCCTGGCATCGCTGCTCTTTTTCGGTCTGGCCACCTTGCCCCGCCATCGCCTGCAAAGCGGCATCGCCATTGCTGTCGGCATGCTCGGTCTGACTTTGTCTGGTGCCCCCAGCTTGGCGCTGTGGCTGGGCATTGGCGGCTCCTGGATTCGTGCAATGGCGCAGCCTGATCCGATGCACCGCCGCTTGAGCATGCTGGACTTGGGCCTGTTGGCATTGATTTGCCTGCTGTGCATCACGACCGCAGGTGCACTGGATTTGTGGCGCTGGCGCGTGGTGCCACACCAAATGGCAGATGTGCACATCCTGGCCAAATTGATCATGTGGTTCACATGGCCTGCATGGCCTTTGGCCTTGTGGTCCCTGTGGCGCTGGCGCGGTCAGCTCTCCCAAGGTTGGCGCTATCCGCACCTGGGCCTGCCACTTTGGTTTGCCATGGTGACCGTGTGCGCAACTTGGTTCACGGGCTTGTCTGATCGCGCCTTGCTGGTCTCGCTGCCTGCAGTGGCCACATTGGCCGCTTTTGCCTTGCCTACATTGCGCCGCAGTTTGAGTGCCTGGATCGATTGGTTCACCCTGCTGTTTTTCAGCCTTTGTGCCTTGGTTGTCTGGGTGGTCTGGATCTCCATGCAAACGGGCATACCGGCCCAGCCTGCCATCAACGTGGCCAGGCTGGTTCCGGGCTTCACGCCTGAATTCTCCTTGCCCACTTTTGCATTGGCACTGACAGCAACACTGGCCTGGCTCGGCTTGGTCAAATGGCGAATCGGGCACCACCGCACAGCCCTCTGGAAAAGCATGGTACTGCCCGCCAGTGGCGCTGTGTTGTGCTGGCTGCTGGTCATGAGCTTGTGGCTGCCCATGCTGGATTTCTCGCGCAGTTATGCCCCCATGGTGAAGAAAGTGACCGATGTCACAGGACCCGTCTCCTGCATACAGTATGCGGGCATCAGTCGGGCGCAGGGCGCGGCCATCCAATTTCATGCCAAAGCCCAACTTCTTTCGGCTCAAGCCCCGCAGGCCAACTGCCGCTGGCTGATCGTGGACCGCACGAACCTGTCATTGCTATCGACCCGGCTCCACAAACTGGGCTGGACAGAAGCAGCCAAGGCACCACGCGTTCAGAACAAGGAAGAAAGCATCGTCATCTTCAAGCCCACCGTGGCCTTGCCTTGAACGATGTCTGAACTGGGCATCATCACCCGCCATGCGGGCACCGTTCTCATTGGCCAATTGGCGGTCATGGCCTTTGGCATTGCCGACACCGTGATCGCCGGTCGTTACAGCCCGCAAGCCCTGGCAGTCCTGTCACTGGCCTCGTCGATCTACATCAGCATTTACGTGGCGCTCAACGGCATGCTTCAGGCCTTGCTCCCCGTCTGGGCGGAACTGCGCGGTGCCGGGCACAGCGCCGAGATTGGACGGTCCGTGAGGCAAGCCTTGTACATCTGCGCCGGTGCCGCATTGATCGGATGCCTGGGCCTGTGGTTACCCAATCCCTGGCTGGCCTGGACCGATGTACCGGAGGCACTGTGGCCAGAAGTGCAGGCCTACCTGCGGGTCCTGGCCCTGGCGCTGGTGCCCTCTTTGCTGTTTCGCATGTACAGCACCCTCAACCAGAGTCTGGGTTTTCCGCGTCTGGTGACCTGGCTGCAAGCCGGTGCCTTGCTGGTGAAAATCCCGCTGTCTTATGGCCTGACTTTTGGCTTTCAGATAGCGAACTTCAAGCTGGACGGTCTGGGTGTGATCGGCTGTGCCTGGGCCACCTTGGGCGTGAACACCTTCATGCTGCTGACCGGCTTTTACCTGCTGCGCACGCAAGACATCTACGCCCCCTACCAACTCTGGAACAAGCTGGAAGCACCGCAGTGGCCCGCATTGAAGCGCTTCTTGCAACTGGGTGTGCCCGCCGGCTTGTCCATCATGGTCGAAGTGACCTCATTCACCCTGATGGCCCTGTTCATCGCGCGCATGGGCCAAATCGCATCGGCCAGCCACCAGATTGCGGCCAGCCTGGCGGCCGTGCTGTACATGGTGCCTCTGGCCTTGGGCATTGCCAGCAGCGCACGCACGGGCTACTGGCTGGGTGCAAAGCAGCTGCACAAAGCCCGGCATGCCGCAGGCATGGGCATTGGCCTGGCGGTCGGTGCGGCCCTGCTGGGCGCAGCACTGTTGACCCTTGGCCGGGAAACCATCGCCCAAGCGTTCACCACAGACCCCGCAGTGGCACAGGCGGCCACCATTTGGCTGGGTTGGGTGGCGCTCTACCATCTGGCCGATGCGGTGCAGGCGGTGTGCGCCTTTCTGCTGCGCTGCTATCGGATCACCTTCGCGCCACTGCTCATCTACACCGCCTTGCTCTGGGGCTTGGGTCTGTATGGCGGCTACCGCCTGGCCTATCAGGGTCTGGCGACTTGGCCGCAGCGTCCCAGCGTGGAGACCTTCTGGATGACCAGCACCGGAGCATTGGCACTCGTCTCGATGCTGTTTGCGACGCTCGTGTGGCGCGTCTCGCGGGCACCCCATTTGACTTGAACCGTCAAGGCCTCAAGGAGGTGACCCAAAGTCACCCATGCGGCAAAGCCCGCTCAAATTTGCGTTAAGGTTTCAACTTTGCAATTGACTGAATTGAACCGACCATGATCCTCGAAATCGCTGACATCCGCATCCAGCCTGGCCAGCAAGCCGCCTTTCAAAAAGCGATCGAACACGGCCTGAACACCGTGGCCAGCCAAGCCAAAGGCTTTCGTGGCGCCAAGGTCAACCATGGCATTGAAAATCCTGAACGCTATGTGCTGCAAATTTTCTGGGATACCCTGGAAGATCACACCGTGGGTTTTCGTGAATCTGCCTTGTTCACCGAATGGCGTGCCATTGTGGGCCCCTTCTTTGCAGCGCCACCACATGTGGAGCACTTCGAGCTGACTTACCCTGCCGCTTGATCAGGCGCCCTTCACTAGGCCTCGTGCCCAGCAACCAGACGAGACAACAAATTCACAAACTGGGTTTGCTCCTCTGGACTCAAGGGCGACAAAATTTGCAATTGCACCTGCGCCACGGCCGATTGCATCTTGGCCAAAGCCTGAACGCCTTGGGGCGTCACCACCAGCAACTTGCGCCGGCGATCGGTGGCGTGCGGCTGGCGGGCTACCCAGCCTTTGCTCTCGAGGCGACCGATCACCGAACCCGATGTGGCCGGATCAAAGGCGACTCGCTTGGCCAGGGTGATCTGGTCGATGTCAGGTGTGTCATGCAAGGCATTCAAAATCGCGAACTGCACCGGCGTGATGTCCGATGCGGCCAAATGCTCGGCAAAAATCGCCACCGCAATTTGCTGTGCACGGCGAATCAGGTGCCCTGGCGCCGTGGCCACATCCAAGTTTTTCGTCATGTCCTCATTGCTCCCACATCGGCTAGGGTTTTCACTGCCAAGCAAGCGCTTGCCAGCCCCCTATAGTAAGCCCGCTTACGAACATTTTTGAGCCCGAACAGCCCCTTAGAAGAAAGCGATTCATGAGTTTTGTATTTGCCCCCATGCCCGTTGTTTCTGTACCTGTTGTGGGCCAGCCCGAACGCTTTCCGGTTCACCGGATTTATTGTGTTGGCCGCAACTACGAAGAACATGCCAAAGAAATGGGCTTCACCGGTCGTGAACCCCCTTTCTTTTTCCTCAAACCCGCCGACAGCCTGGTCGTGGTCGATGCAGGGCAAACCGGCACCATGCCCTACCCCAGCTTGACCCAAAACCTGCACCACGAAATCGAACTGGTCGTCGCCATTGGTGTGGGTGGGCGCAACATCAAAGCCGCTGACGCGGCAAAGCACATTTACGGCTACGCCGTGGGCCTGGACATGACACGCCGCGACTTGCAAAACGACATGAAAAAACAGGGCCGCCCATGGTGCATCGGCAAGGCTTTTGACGCCTCCGCACCCATCGGCCCCATCACACGCAAAGAACAAGCAGGGGATCTGGACAAAGCCGAGATCAGCTTGCAAGTCAATGGCAGCGACCGCCAGCGCAGCACGATCTCCAAATTGATCTGGAATGTGGCCGAAACCATTGAACACCTGTCCGCAGCCTGGGAACTCCAGCCTGGTGATCTGATCTACACCGGCACGCCCGAAGGCGTCAACGCCGTGGTCCAAGGTGACCACTTGGTGGGCCAAGTGACGGGTTTGGTGAGTTTGAGCGTCGACATCAAACAATGAAAAAAAATGCATATCATTCGTTAGAACTGGTATTTACCCGCATAAATTCACGAATATCCTGCAACATAATTCACATCAAAACCTCTCAAGACCACTAAAAATGAAAGCCTGTACAGCAGGCATTGGGTAAACACCGATTAACCGACCGATCGGTTGGTTTTAAGATGATTCATCAAACAACCATTGAAGGAGACTTCTGCATGAAACAACTGCTGAAACACAGCGCCTTGTCCATCGGTCTGATGGCTGCCGGTCTGAGCGCGCAAGCCCAAACCGTGACCTTGAAAGTTCACCACTTTTTGGGCCCACAGTCGGTTCAGCACACCACCATGCTAGGCGATTGGTGCAAAAACATTGCACGTGATTCCAAAGACCGCTTGAAGTGCGACATCTTCCCTGCCATGCAATTGGGTGGCACACCGGTTCAGTTGTATGAACAAGTCCGTGACGGCGTGGTGGATGTCGCCTGGACCTTGCAGGCCTACACCCCCAAACTGGCCAAGCTGGAAGTTTTCGAGTTGCCTTTCATGATGACCAACGCCGAAGCAACCAGCCGTGCGGCGTGGGACTTTGGCCAGAAATTTGCGCAAGACGACTTCAAAGACGTCAAAATGCTGGCCATTCACGTGCATGGCCCAGGCAACATTTACTCCAAGAGCAAAGCCGTTCAAACCATGGCCGACCTCAAGGGCATGAAGGTGCGTGCGCCCACACGCCAAGTCAACAAGATGGTCGCCATGATGGGCGCCACCCCTGTGGCCATGCCTGTGCCACAAGTGCCTGAAGCACTGTCCAAAGGCGTGATCGACGGTGCCGTGATTCCTTACGAAGTGGCTCCCGGCCTGAAGGTCAACGAACTGACCAACTTCACGGCTGAAACCGATCGCAGCTACAACGCGCTGTACACCACCGTGTTCGTGCTGCCCATGAACAAGGCCAAGTACGAGTCACTGCCAGCCGATCTGAAGGCAGTCATCGACAAGAACTCCGGTCGTGAATTGTCGGCCTTCATGGGTAAAACCCAAGCCGGCCAGGACGTGCCCAGCAAGAAAGTGTTTGAAGCTTCTGCCAACCAGAAGATCAGCATCATCCCCAAGACCGAACTGGAAAAATGGAAAAAAGCCACGGATGCCTTGGACGATGCTTGGGTGGCCGAGATGACAGGCAAAGGGATGGACGGCAAAGGCATGTTGCAATCCGCCACAGACCTGATCAAGCAATACACCAAGTAAATGCAACATGAATAACCTGGGCAGCCGCTGACAACAGCCTGCTCAGGTTTTTTATTGCCCCATCTTTTTCAAGTCAATCACTGGCTTCGAAAGACGCCCATTGACTCAATATTTTTAATACCTGTAAAGCCATGATGTTTTCGAACTCGCTGGAGCGGATCGCCCGACTCTGCAGCATATTGGGAGGGCTTGTCATGACCGGCCTGATGCTGATGACCTGTTACAGCCTGATTGGCCGCAACGTTTTCGACACCGCACTGATCGGCGACTTCGAGCTGACAGGGGTCGGCGCGGGTGCGGCCATTGCACTGTTCATGCCGCTGTGCCAGCTCAAGCGTGAAAACATCATCGTGGACTTCTTCACCGCCAACCGCAGTGAAGCCTTCAACTTCAAGCTCGATCGCTTGGGCGACTTGTTCATGACGATCATCTTTGGCTTGCTGGCCTGGCGCTGTGGTGCTGCAGCCATCAACGCCAAAGAGACCATGGGCGCATCCATGCTGCTGGGCTTTCCAGACTGGATCGTATTCACCAGCATGTGCATTCCCTTCGGGATCACCGCCTTCGTCGCCGCGATGCAAGCACTCTCCAAATTTGAAAACAACAATAAGGCCACTTCATGACTCCGATTACTTTGGCTTTGCTGATTTTCGGCATCATGCTGCTGCTCATGATCGTGCGTGTGCCGATCGCGGGTGCCATGTTTCTGGCAGGTGCCGCCGGCTTCATCCTTCAAACCGGCGTATCGCCTTTCCTGAACTTTCTGAACAACCTGGCCTTCGCCCGTCTGGCCAACTATGACCTGTCGGTGATTCCCCTGTTCATCCTGATGGGCCACTTTGCTACCCAAGGTGGTATCAGCAAAGCCTTGTTCCAATTTGCCGCTGCCGTGATGGGCCGCTTCAAGGGCGGCCTGGCCATGGGTGCCGTGCTCGCTTGCGGTGCCTTCGGCGCGATCTGCGGCTCCTCTGTGGCCACCGCAGCCACCATCACAGGCGTTGCCTTGCCCGAGATGAAACGCCATGGTTATTCCGGTCGCTTGGCTACGGGCACACTGGCCGCTGGCGGCACCTTGGGCATTCTGATTCCGCCATCGGTTCCGCTGGTGATCTATGCCATCTTGACCGAGCAAAACATCGCCAAGCTGTTTGCGGCCGCCATGATGCCCGGCATCATCGCCATGGTCGGCTACATGATCGCCATCGCCATTTATGTACGCGTGGTGCCCGGCCAAGCCCCTGACACGGAAGACGTTGAAAAACTGACCTTAGAATCGCTCAAGGGCATCTTGCCAATTGCCACCATCTTTGTGATCGTCTTTGGTGGCATTTACGCTGGTTACTTCACCCCCACTGAAGGTGCGGCTGTCGGTGCCTCGTCCACCTTCGTGGCCGCCTTGCTCAAGCGCGAGCTGACTTGGAACAAATTCCTGGAATGCTTCCACGCCACCGCCATCAGTTCCGCCATGATTTTCATGATCTTCATGGGTGCTGACGTGATGAATGCCTCTTTGGCCCGAACCCAAGTGCCTGGTCAGCTGGCTGAATTGGTAGTGTCCATGAACCTGGCCCCGTTGATGGTGGTCTCGGGCATCTTGCTGTTGTACGTGGTGCTGGGCGCCGTGATGGACGAGCTGTCCATGCTGCTTTTGACCATCCCGATCTTTTTCCCCATCATCATGAAGCTTGACTTCGGCATGACGGCCGAATACACCGCCATCTGGTTTGGCATCATGGTGCTGATGACGGTGGGTTTTGGCATGCTTGCACCACCAGTGGGTCTGAACGTCTATGTCGTCAACGGCATGGCCAAGGACGTGCCACTGAGTGAAAGCTACAAAGGCATCATGCCCTTCCTGATCAGCGACACCATTCGCACTTTGCTGTTGCTGTTCTTCCCCGGCATCTCGCTGTTCCTGATCAAGTACCTGACCTGATCCGATAACAGCCACGCCCCAGGCCTCCACGGTTCATGACCCTGGAGGCTTTTTCATGCAACCAACTGGTTAGACTCTGTCTGAACACTTTGCCCACCCTTTTAAGTACACACGATGTTTGACCGCACCATTCGACACTGCCGGCAATGCGGCGCCCCCGTAGCACGGCGCCTGCCCGATGACGGCGACACCCGCGAACGCGCCATTTGCACGGTCTGCAACACCGTCCATTACGAGAACCCGCTCAATGTGGTTGGCACCGTTCCGTGGCTGGGCGACAAAGTCTTGCTGTGCAAACGGAACATCGAACCGCGCAAAGGCAAGTGGACTTTGCCAGCAGGCTTCATGGAACTGGGCGAGTCCACCTCACAAGGTGCTGCCCGTGAAACCACAGAAGAAGCCGGCGCGCAATTCATCATGGAAGACCTGTTCACCGTGATGAGCGTGCCGCGTGTGGGCCAGGTTCATTTGTATTACCGCGCGCGACTGACCAGCGATGTGTTTGACCCCGGCCATGAAACGATGGAAGCACGGCTGTTCAGCGAATCCGAAATTCCCTGGGATGAATTGGCTTTTCGCACCGTGAAGGAAACCTTGCAACGCTACTTTGCCGATCGGCATACAGGCCAATATGGCACCTATGCTTTCGACATCGATTGATGAGACCGTGACATGACACGCCACCCAGCGCGTCACGAAATCTTCATTTGAATTTCATGCACCCGTCACGCGGGCAGCCGAGACTTCATGTGTTCTTTACATGGAGTCTGAACAATGAAATTTTCGAAATCCCTCATCGCCGCAGCCACCATCCTGGCCATGGCACCGTTGGCAAACGCAGAAGTCAAATCCGACGGCCTGCTTGAAATCTATGGCCGTGCCAGCTTCTCGGTCGACCAACTCGACGATGGAGCCGCCTACAACCGTTTGAACTTGTCGAGCAACGCTTCGCGTCTGGGCTTCAAAGGCAGCAAAAAAATCGGCAACTTGACCGGCATCTGGCAAGTCGAGCAGGAAATCCAGATCAACCTCGACAACAAGGCGAGCACAGAAACCAACCGACTGGCTTCGCGTGACACCTTCGCAGGCCTGCAAGGTGACTTCGGCACCGTGCGCATCGGCAAATTCGACACGCCATTCAAGGTCGCACGCGAACCCTTCAACTTGTTCGGTGACCAGTTGGGCGACATGCGCAACCTGACACGCGTGGGCGACGCCAAATTTGACGAGCGTCTGAACAACATGCTCGAGTACCAGACCCCCTTGATGAACGGCTTCCAAGGCAAACTGGCTTACTCTTTCCACTCCGGCACGAGCGCCACCACCACCAGCGGCGTCGATCAAAAAGAAGATGCCACCAGCGCCTCGCTGGGCTACAAAGCCGGCAACCTGGAAGCCACACTGGCCTTCGAAAGCTACGGCTCCAACACCGCCACAACAGGCAAGCGTGACGCTCGCCGTGCGGCCATTGGCTACAAAGTCACCCCTGAACTGCGTGTCGTGGGTTTCTACCAGACAGCCAACTCGGTCACTACTTCTGGCAATAAAAACCAGGGCGCTGAAGTCACAGGTCTCGGACTGGAATACATGGTCACACCCACCGTCGCACTCAAGGCCCATTACATGGACCGCAAGGCCGACGCTGCCAACTCCAACGCCAACATGTACACCGTGGGTGCCGAATACCGTTACGACAAAGCCTTGCGCTTTTATGCCAACTACGCCAGCGTAGACAACGATTCCGCCAGCAACATCAACCCATGGAAAGAAGGTCGTACAGCGACGCCTTCATCGACCACGGGCAAGACCGCTTCAGGTGTTTCGCTCGGCATGCGTTACGACTTCTGATCGAACGCACAACGTCGCCTGACGACGTTACCCTTCAAGGTTCAGGAGACCCTCACAAGGGGCCTCCTGTTTTTCGTCAAACGTCAATCGCCGCTGCCGACCCGGCGAGCTTACGCAGCTCAAACTTCTGGATCTTGCCCGTGCTGGTCTTGGGCAGCTCGCCAAAAACCACCGCTCGCGGCACCTTGAAGCCCGCCAGGTGCTGCTTACAATGCGCCACGATGCCTTCAGGCGTGACCTGAACGCCCGCTTTCAACTCCACAAACGCGCACGGCGTCTCACCCCAACGCGCATCGGGCTTGGCCACTACAGCAGCAGCCAACACAGCAGGGTGTCGGTACAGCACGTCTTCCACCTCGATAGACGAGATGTTCTCACCGCCCGAGATGATGATGTCCTTGCTGCGGTCCTTGATCTTGATGTAGCCGTCGGGGTACTGCACCGCCAGGTCGCCGCTGTGGAACCAGCCGCCTGCAAAAGCCTCTTGTGTGGCCTTGGGGTTCTTCAGGTAACCCTTCATGGCGATGTTGCCCTTGAACATGATCTCGCCCATGGTTTCGCCGTCTTGCGGCACCGGCTCCATGGTCTCGGGGTTGAGCACGCGCACATCGCGCTCCAGGTGGTAACGCACACCTTGGCGGGCATTCAAGCGGGCCCGCTCGCCAATGTCCAGCGCGTTCCAGTCCTCGCTCTTGGCGCAGACCGTGGCCGGGCCATACACCTCGGTCAAGCCGTACACATGGGTCAAATCAAAGCCCATGGCCTCCATGCCTTCGATCATGGATGCCGGAGGAGCTGCCCCCGCCACCATGGCCTTGACGCCTGCGGGCACACCCACCTTCATCTCGGCCGGTGAATTGACCAACAAGCCATGCACGATGGGCGCACCGCAGTAATGCGTGACGCCATGGTCACGGATGGCATCGAAAATCGCTTGCGCGTCCACACGGCGCAGACAAACGTTGACCGCCGCACGCGCCGCCAGGGTCCAGGGAAAGCACCAGCCATTGCAATGGAACATGGGCAGTGTCCACAGGTAAGCCGCGTGCTTGGGCATGTCCCATTCCAGAATGTTCGAGATCGCGTTCGTGGCCGCACCCCGGTGGTGGTAGACCACGCCCTTGGGGTTGCCAGTGGTGCCACTGGTGTAGTTCAGCGCAATCGCATCCCACTCGTCAGCGGGCAGGCTCCAGGCAAACTTGGCGTCTCCTGAGGCCACAAAAGCCTCATACGTCAGCGACCCCAGCTTCTCGCTCGGACCGGTGTACAGCACATCTTCCACATCAATCACCAGGAGTGGTTTCTTGGCCTGGCGCAAGGCCAACGCTTTTTTCATGGTGCCCGAAAACTCGGGGTCCACGATCACCGCCTTGGCCTCGCCGTGGTCCAGCATGAAGGCAATCGTTTCAGGGTCCAGACGGGTGTTGAGCGCATTGAGCACGGCACCGGCCATCGGAATTCCAAAATGCGCCTCCACCATCGGCGGCGTATTGGGCAACATGACCGCGACCGTGTCGTTCTTGCCAACGCCCGCCTGCGCCAGCGCACTGGCCAGCTGGCGGCTGCGGCGATAAGTGGTGGCCCAGTCCTGGCGCAAATCGCCGTGCACAATGGCCAAGCGGATGGGGTACGCCTCGGCGGTGCGCTCGATGAAGCTCAAGGGCGACATCGGCGCATGGTTGGCGGGGGTCTGGGGCAAATCCTGGTCGTAAATGGAGGTCATGACAATTCCTGAAGCGGTCAATCTGCTGATTTGAACCAGTTTGCCTGACCCGGGGCTGAAACCGAATCCGGACCATCCCGAGGACACCCCCAGATCGGCGAAAATAGGTGCCTTATGGCCATCCCCCAGTCTTTCATTCAGGAGTTGTTGTCCCGCGTCGACGTGGTCGAGGTTGTGGGCAAGTATGTGCAACTCAAGAAAGGCGGGGCCAATTTCATGGGCCTGTGCCCCTTCCACGGCGAAAAATCCCCCAGCTTCAGCGTGAGCCCCACCAAGCAGTTTTTCCACTGCTTTGGCTGCGGCAAAAACGGCAATGCCATCGGGTTCCTCATGGAACATGCGGGCATGACCTTCATCGAAGCGGTGAAAGACCTGGCCCAGCAAACCGGCATGGTGGTGCCTGAAG
>JACCDZ011173538.1_pt1 | contig 13454 bp, 23 predicted proteins | sample 7449551 | NCBI WGS metagenome assembly JACCDZ01 (sample SAMN15323452, study PRJNA562643) | freshwater metagenome | isolation source: river surface water | place: USA:Blue River Watershed | collected 2017-08-18
CGTCCTTATCATATTGAAAAAGACATGTATCTTAAACTACTAAAAGCACAGTCATGATACCTTCAAAAACAAATTGTCACAATTGTGTTTACTCAAAAAGTAACTCATATGTGAACTCTGCTCACATTCAATGCACCAGATACTGGTCATATTACAAAAAGCGTAAAGATCTTCATCCAAAAGGTGCAGAACATGCAATTAAAAGTGGATGGTGGGACTTTCCTTATGACTATGATCCTGTATGGATGCAAGAAGATTGTAAAGAGTACAAAGAAAAAGAACAATTACCAGAATCTAAATTGTAAAATATGGAAGCTAAGAGCGAAAAACGTGTGGTGTTAGCCACAGGAGAAGGAGCAAACACTCATGCTATAAATAGCAAGATGTCAATTAGTTATGAAGACATGGGTAATCAAACCATAAAGATGACATTGTCAGAAAAGTCTTTTATAACTCATGAAGAGCATGGTACAATCATGCTTGTTCCAGGTGTCTACTATAAGACTAATCAAGTGGAGTTCAATCCATTTAACAATACAGTTTCTTACGTTTTTGACTAAGAAATTGTGAAAATATCACAAAATCAAGGGTTTAGAATGCTAAAAACGCATTTTAAATCCTTTTTTTTGTGACTAACAAAGTTTTTTTGTAATATTGTTGTTTAAAATAATCATCATGTTACTTGAAGTATTCAAACACTTGCTTGAAAAGATTCAAAGCAATGATAAAACTGTGGATGAGTTCTACCAAAAACTTGACCTTACCAATATTACTAATGATTACAATGAAGTAATCACAATTCTTTTCAAGTGTTACTACGGTGATGAAGCAGAAGACTGGATTTCATGGTTTCTTTATGAAAGAGATGAAGAAAAAGGTCTTTTAGCTTGGCAAGACGGTAAAGAAATTTGCAGAAACGTTGAAGAACTTTGGGAAATATGTGAAGAATTGAAAAAAACTAAAACTGAGTACTCTATTCCTCAACCAATGTCTGATGAAGAGAGAATTAAAATGTTAGAAACAATCTTTAAATAACCAAAACAATGTACAAAGTACCAGAACCAATGTTAATTACTGTGAAACATCATGGTAAAACATTTACAGCAGAATTGCCATGGGATTCAAGTCTTAATGAGATATTTGAAGCCATTAATGGTTTACTTGTTGCTGATGGATGGAGTGAGAGTACTATTCAAGATCATATTATTGAATATGGTCAAGAGTTGGAAGATTATAAAAACTATTCAAAAAACAAAGATGAAGACAGCGATTTGTCTTAAATTTATCATTGAAACCAAAATAGAAGATTAAACAAAAAACCAATGAAAGTTAAAATTAAACGTTTGCACAAAGATGCAGTCATTCCTTCATACGCAAAGCATGGAGATGCAGGTCTTGATCTAGTTGCTACAAGTATTATTAGCTTTGACAAAGAACAAGTAACCTATGGAACAGGAATAGCTATTGAAATTCCTGAAGGATTTGTAGGACTTATATTTCCTCGTAGCTCTATACGTAAGTATGAGCAATACCTCAGCAATTCAGTTGGTGTTATTGATTCAGGTTATCGTGGAGAGATTCAAGCAACATTTAACTCACGTTACTATGCTGATGTAAAGTACAAAGTGGGTGATAAAATTGCTCAATTATTAATATTGCCATACCCATCAGTTGAGTTTGAAGAGACAGATGAACTTTCATCTACAGAGAGAGGTGAAGGAGGGTTTGGCTCATCAGGAAACTAATGACAGTAAAATTATTCATAGACTTTAACTCTAAAAAATTTGGCGTAGGTGCTTTCCATGAAAGGTTAGCACTTACTGCCGAGTTTAAACACAAATTGTTTATACATGTTTTGTGGTTTGAAATTGGAGTTAAATTTTAAAGTAAAAACTTAAAGAATGCAAATCAACAAGAGCAGTGGACAAGTTGAAATAATTGGTCCAGATGGGAGAGTGTATTTATACACACACCGTACAGCTCACACACTTGTTAGTGAAGTTTATGATGCATTGTCCCAACAAAAAAGATGGGACGACCCTGACTATTTATCTAAAATGGTATTCTGTAGAATGATACCTTTAGAATGCTGGAAAGAAGAAACAGGATTTGGAATTGGTACACAGCTTTATGCTGATGTAAATCTTTTGATTACACTTGATACTGTAAAACAAACTATAACAATTCAATCTGCAAGTAATTTGCATGATAAATTTCACATGTCCTTTTCTGAGTTTATAGATTCTTATGTAAATAACGCAGCTTTATAATTTTTATAGCTATATAGTACATAATTTATTTATTTTCAGTATCTTTACCTTGTCAATGTTCTGAGAAAAGTAGTATTTTAGTGGCAGATTAAAATTCTGATACTATATGCTATACCAATTACCAAACGGTAAATGTATAGAAATCTCAATAGAGCAGTATTTAAGAATGAGCGATGAAGAGTTGAATATGTACGTTGCGTATAACTATGGTGAAGAGGTGAATGATCCTTTTGCACTTAGTGTTTTAAGATACGGCAGTGCTTCTGAGAAAGAGGAAATCTTTGATGAAGATTCCATAATTGAAGATGATGAGTACATTGAAGATTTAACAGACGTTCTTCCTGAAGAAAAACTTTATGATGATGAATACATTGACTACGACAACTTAGAAACTTAAGTTTAATAAGACAGTATGATTCAACAAAAGCTCAAAACATGTTCTGGATGTGAGGAACAAAAGGTTATTTGGAAAAACCATGAAGGAAATAAGTTCTGCAAAGACTGCTGGTACAAACAGACTCCTCCAAAAACACCAAAGAAGTCATCAGTATTAAAACTGACTTCTGACAAAAGAAAGCCTTTAGATCAGTTATATTCAAAACTTAGAAAAGAGTTTTTAGATCTTCCGCACAATTCAACATGTCGTGCAAAACTTCCTGGTTGCTTAAATGTAACTGGACAAAACTTGACTGTCCATCATACAAAGGGACGTGGAAAGTATTATTTAGATTCAAGTACATGGATTCCACTATGTTTGACATGTCATCAATGGGTTGAAGAGCACCCAGCGCAAGCAAAAGAACTCAATTTATCACAAACCAGATTTTAAAAAAAAAAGAAAATGAAAAAATTCATTGGTTATTACATCATTGGTGCTAACACAAAAGAGGATGCACAAAATGAAAAAGGATTAATGCTTTGGTCTCCAAACAAACCTAATGCTTTGAAGCGTTGGTTAAATGAAAAACTATTAGGTATCTACTGGGTAGATAAAGACAGAGTAGTAGGAGGTCAAGAAAAAGGAAAAACAATGCAGAGTGCTGACCAGCCAGTTGAAATGGCTAAGGTAGCAACTCCTGTAAAAGAAGATAAGAAAGCTGTATTGCAAGAAGCTCCACGTAAACCACGTCAAACTCCAAGAGTTAAGCCTTCCAAAAATTAAAATTATGAGTAACTCTATTGAATTAACTAAAAGAGAGTTGATTCAACAAGAGGCTTTGGCTGCATCTGAAAAACATTACAGGTGTGGCCTTGGCATTTCTATGGGTGTAGGTAAGACCTTGATTGGTTTGCGTCACATGGAAAGAGAGTTTCCAAATTTGAAAAGCAGATTTTTAGTTGTAGCTCCTAAAGTTTCAATCTTTGAAAGCTGGAAAGATGATGCTAAAAAGTTTGGACTTGAATACTTGTTGGACCACATAGATTTTACTACTTATATTTCTTTAAGTAAGAGATCTAGGGATTATGATGTCATCTACTTAGATGAGTGCCATAGTCTTTTAAATACACATGACTACTACCTTGCTACTTATGGAGGCAAGATTTTAGGATTAAGTGGTACTCCACCACGTTACAAGAATTCTGAAAAAGGTGAGATGGTTAATAAATACTGTCCCATTGTATATACATACATCACTGACGATGCCGTAGAAGATAAGATTCTTAATGACTACAAAATTATAGTTCACAGACTACCATTGTCTACAGCAAAAACTCATAAAGTAGAAACCAAAAAAGGTGGATTCTTTATGACTTCTGAATCTCAGAACTATGATTACTGGTGTGGAAGATTAGCATCTGCAGCTAACGGTGCGCAAACAAAGATTTTTAGAATCATGCGTATGCAAGCCTTAATGCAGTTTCGCTCTAAAGAAAAGTATGCCAGACAATTGCTAAACATGATGGATGACAAATGTCTTGTCTTCTGTAATACAACTGATCAAGCTGATAGAATATCTGTGCATAGTTATCACAGTAAAAACTCTAAGAGTGAAGAAGCTTTGGTTGCATTTAAAGAAGGTAAAATAGATGAACTTACGTGTGTTCAGCAATTAAATGAAGGTATAAACATCCCAAATCTTAAGTATGGTATCATACTTCATGCATATTCTAATGAAAGAAAAGCCAGTCAAAGAATTGGACGCTTGTTGCGTTTAAATCCTGATGACAAAGCTATCATTCATATTCTTATGTATGGAAATACTGTAGATGAAGATTGGGTGCAAGATGCGTTGAGAGATTTAGACTCTGACAAAATAGTTTACACAGATCCTTTTTGCTAATAATATCATGCATAATACAATCGTTAAATTCATCAAAAAAGATGGACAACTTGTTCCCGCGTCTGAATCTGATGCGGGCAAGTTGAAACTTTTTGCAATGTCTTTGAAAGAAGGCACTGAATTAGAAGTTTACCTGTCCATGACAAACAATGTTGACAAAACTGCTGGACAACTTGCAAAAGTCCATGCCCTAATCAGGGAGCTTGCTTCTTATACTGGTCACACGTTTGAAGAAATGAAAGACGTAGTAAAAGAAAAAGCTGGTCTGTATGTTATTACAGGAACCAGCTCTTCTGATAAAAAGTTAAAAAGTTTTGGTGAGTGCTCTAAAGAAGAGTTGTCATCCGCAATTGAGACCTGCATTGAAGTAGGTCACTTGCTTGGATGCAACTTATATTAATCTTCTTCTGACTCTCCAATAAGTTTCTTGGCTTCTTCAAGAGTTACTGACTGGATAAATCCTTGTTCAGAAGCTTTTGTTTCAAATTCTCTACATAGAATTAAAATAGTTTCATAGTGATTGATCCAATCTTCTGTGATATTTTGTTCTTTGATTTGAGAATGCGCATTCTGCATTTCCTCGTTAGTTTTACCTTGAACTAGGAAACCTACAACTGCTTGAATCTTTTGATAGTACCCTGTACTCATCTTGATATCAACAATTGCACTTGGCATGATAACTTCAACTTTTGGAGTTAAATCATCTTGGTTTTTTTGTTCTAATTCTGACATGTCGTGTAGTTTTATTTCAACAAAAATAAACAATTAATTACAAAGTTCACAAAAAAATGGCAGAAAAAATAGTAATAGATTTAGAAGATGTTAAATCTAAGCTTTATGATTCCCTAAAAGAATCTGGCTGGCACAATGTTTTAAAAGGATTTCTACTATCTGAAGACTTTGACAAAGTAATTCTTGCTTTAAAAGAACAGGTTGAAGACGACAAACGTTTTACACCTCCTTTAAAGCAAGTATTTAGGGCATTTCAAGAATGTCCTTTAGATTCACTGCAAGTAATTGTAGTTGGACAAGATCCATACCCTCAAATGGGTGTGGCTGATGGAATTTCTTTCAGTTGTAGCAATACAATGAAGAAAGAAGCATCATTGCGTTATATTCATGGTGCAGTATCTAAAACTGTTTATGACAACAAGGTTCAGGCCAAAGATTTATCTGCAGATCTAACCCCGTGGGCCAACCAAGGTGTATTAATGCTCAACACATCTTTGACAACTGAGATTGGAAAGATTGGAAAGCACTTTAATATCTGGAAAGACTTTACAGCCTATGTGTTTGACATGATAAGTGCCATGGATAAGCAACTTATCTGGGTATTTCTTGGCAAAAAAGCTGAAGAATACGCAGAATTGGTTGATGATAAACATGTAAAATTAGTTGCAAGTCACCCTGCTTCTGCTGCATATCAAAAACAACAAGAGTGGGATTGCAATGACGTTTTTAACAAAATAAACAAGCATATTTCTGAAAATAATGGGAAAATAATTGCTTGGTAATTTTGAAAATTTCAAGATTATTATTAAGTTTGTAACTCAATCGTAAACGCATAACGCAACGTACATGTTTAATTCAAAAAGACCATTTGCTGTGGGTGAACCTGCAGTAGATGAAGGCACTGGTGGTGTGCCTACACCTGTACCACCAACTGCTCCGTCAGCTTCACCCTATACAAATCCTGTATCAAAAGCTGCAAATCATCCTCCTCACTCCAACATGTGGAAACGCTATGGAGATCTAATGATGGATGGTATCAATTATCTAGAACAACGTAAGAATGGAAGAGCCAAATCATTGAAAACTCAATGGAGTGGTTTTAACAAAATTGGACTCAATGGTATTGAGTGGCAATCTCTTTATGTTGTAGGTGCAAGACCTGGTGTTGGTAAAACACTCTTTGCTTCATCTATTACAAGGGATTTGCAACGCTTAAATCCTGACCAAGATTTTTCTGTTTTACACTTTCAGTTTGAGATGTTAGGTAGAAACATGGCAATCAGAGAATTGTCAACTGTTTCAAGTCTTAACGTAAGGTATATTCAATCTGCACAAGATGATGGATTGCCACCACTTTCTGAAGATGACTACAAAAAACTTGCTAACTATGCCAACAAACAAGTTGACAGACAAGAGTATGTAGTAGATACTGCAACAAGTGTTGCACAATTTCAAGAGATAGTTGAAAAATTCTATGCTGCTACTAAAAAACCTTTTGTTGTAACTCTTGACCACACTCTCTTAATTAAGAGAGGTGCTTCAGAAACAAATCAACAACAGACTTTAGAAAAGTTAGCCACAGTTATGACAATGCTAAAGAACAAATATCCTGTGATATTTATTGTTCTTACTCAGCTTAATCGTGATATTGACAACGCTGAACGTCAGATTCCTGGAAAGTTATCAAACTATCCAACAGAAGCTGATGTGTTTGGTAGTGACTCATTGTTGCAATGCGCTGATGTGATGATTGCTATGAACAGACCTGCAAAGTATAGTATTAATCTCTATGGACCTCATCAATACATTATTGAGCCTTCTATGGAAAACTATCTTGCACTTCACGTTCTTAAAAATCGCTTTGGTGATGTAAGTGTGCAGTGGTATTATGCAAATTATTCTATAATGAATTTGCAAGAAGTAGCTGCACCAAGAAAGAAACCTAAAAAAACCACATAATTTAACATAAAACGCAAACGCAATGAACAACGCAAATGACAAAATCAAAAGGCATATCTCAGAGATAACTGCCGAGTACAAATCTTTTTGGCAACCACTGTTTAAAGATCTGAATCTTGACTCACCATTCTTTGGTGCTAAACTTTGCTACATGGGCAAAGAATTTAGTAATGATGGAACACGTGAAGCATGTGTAAGATTTTTTCCTAGTGAACTAAGTAGTGGGAATGACTACTATACAGAGTTGTTTGATTGGGATCAGTATTATTTTACTCCCAACCACAGGACTTTATATAAGTTGAAACATAATCCACACTGGAAAAGTGAACCTGAAAAATATGTTGAGGTTCCATCTGACAAATTACCAACATCTACATACGCTGTACGATTGAGTGATCTTGAAATTGTAAACAAAAGTGATATTAAATCACTAGTACCAGTAACTTCTGCTTCCAAAGAAACTATTCCTGGTGTATTCACATCATCTTTGTTTGATGGTTTACAAGATCCTTTTAATGAAGAGTCTTTTGACTAGACTTTCGCAGAAAAAGAAGACAATCACTATACATCATTAACAATACGTGATATCTATTGTATGATACAAAATGTGCCTATGTCTAACAAAAAATGGTTAAATCAATTAATCTCAAAAAACAAGTAATGGCAGAAACAACAAATGAATTGGTGCTTCCTACAAAAATTGTAAAAGCAACCAACAAGAGTCCAAAGAACATGATCATCTTCAGCAAACCTAAAGTAGGTAAAACCACTTTGCTTGCTCAGTTAGATAACTGTTTGATCATAGATCTTGAAAATGGTACTGACTACGTAGACGCAATGAAAATCAAAGCAGGCAGCGTTGCTGATATTGCAAAGATTGGTCAAGCGGTTATTAATGCAGGGAAACCATACAAGTATATTGCTGTAGATACAATTACAGCTTTAGAAGAAATGTGCATCCCTTATGCTGAAGAGTTGTACTCTAAAAGTGCAATGGGTAAATCATGGTTTACAAAAGGCAAACTTGAGTATGGTTCAATCTTGAACATGCCCAACGGTGCTGGCTACCCATGGTTACGTCAAGCCTTTGAGAAAATTGTTGATTACATCAAACAATTAGCACCTCATGTTATTCTTGTAGGTCACATCAAAGACACGTTGTTAGAAAAGAATGGAGCAGAATTCAATGCTTTGGATCTTGATCTAACAGGTAAACTTAAACGTATTACAACTTCAAACTCAGATGCCATTGGTTATTTGTATCGCAAGGGTAATAAGAACATTTTAAGTTTTAAAACAACTGATGAAATTGCATGTGGTGCTCGTCCTGAGCATTTGCGTAATGCAGAAATTACAATTTCAGAAGTAAATGAAGATGGTTCTGTGACAACTTCATGGGACAAAGTATTTGTAGATTAATTTTAAAAAAAAAGTAAAACAATTAAAAATCAATAATTATGTTTAAATCAAGCAATTTCAACCCAAACGCAGGTAGCAACGTACCTAAAATTATCAATCCAGGAACTCACCTTTGCCGTGTAGTAGACATCAAACTTGATGCTCCATCTTACAAACCAGATGCTTACTTTATTGTATTGACTCTTGAAGGCCCAGAACGTGGTGATGACTTTGTAGGTCTTCCTAAAGACAAGATGAATCCAGCAATGGGTAACTACAAAGGACAAATTGGTAATGTACGTTCAGGACGCTACCCTTTCAGTGATTATAACTTCCAAGGAAAAGACATCACACGTGATGAGCAAATGTTCCGTTGGATTAACAATCTTGCAAAACAACTTAATGTGTTGGATGCAATGAACGCTGGAGAAGGTATTGTTGCTCAAACTATTGAGGAGTATGTAGATGCTGTTCGTAGGTTTGTTGTAAACCCTGAGTTGTGGGCACAATTTACTATTGGTGGTCAAGAATACTTTACTGAAGGTTATGACAGAGCAAACTATCGTTTGTTCTTCCCTAAGCAAGAAGGTAAACTATTCCCTTATTCTGCAATGGAAGACGCTGAAGGCAACGCTGTAAATCTTTTATCTTATGATGCTTCTAAGCATATTATTGTAAAAGCAGAAGAGCCCGCACAATCTGTAACTGAATTTGGTGGTCAACCTTCAACAAATGACATGTTTAATGTAAGCGCAAATGCTGTTAACACTGCGAATGTTAATTCATTTCCTGAAGTAAACAATGCTCCTGCAACGTTGAACTTACCATAATCATAGATTGTTTCAAATTAGAGAAGGGTGGGAATAAAACCCCACCCTTTTTCTATTAATTTTGTAAGATATGTTTTCATCTAAATCTTTTATTGATGACGTTAACAACGTCCCTTCTACTTGGATCTTTGAAAACTATCTTGGTCTTAATCAAAAGTTATCAGGTCAGAGTGTAAGAATAAACAGTCTTTTCAACATTAATGATAAGACTCCTTCCATGTACATTTATTACAATTCAGAATCTCATTCTTACAAGTATAAATGTTTTTCCACAGGTAAGTCTGGTGGTCCCGTGGATCTTATGATGTTTGTCTGGAATGTTTCTTTTTATGAAGCTTCTCAGAGGATCATTAAAGATTATTCTGATTACTTAAAGACTGGTAAAATATGTGAAACAAAAATTGTAGAACATTCTAAGTGGAAAGTTGACAAATGGAAAACTAGAGGTTGGACTAAGAATGACGCAGAGTTTTGGTCTGAGTATAACATAAGCAGCAAGATGTTGGAAAAGTATAATGTTCTTCCAATTGAACGCTATGTTATGCAGAAGGTATCCCATGACAAAAATGTAGAAGAAGAATTTACAATTGTAAGTAAGCATGTCTATGGTTACTTTACAAAAAGTGGCATTCTTTACAAGATCTACCAACCAAAAAATAGAGAAAGAAAGTTTATAAAAATTTGTGATTACATTCAAGGTTATGAGCAACTGGAAAATCGTCCAGTTCTTGTAATTGCGTCTTCACTAAAAGATTGCATGGCAATTAAAAGCATGAATCTTAATGTAGATGTAGTAGCACCTGATAGTGAAAACAGCATGCTACATTCAGATATAATCTTTGAATTTAAAGATTTATATGAATACATTGTCACTGTCTTTGACAGCGATGAGGCTGGTATTAAAGCTATGAAAATGTATGAAGAAAAATATAAAATTCCTTTTTGTTATTTACCATTAGAAAAAGACATTGCTGACATTGTCAAAACACATGGTGTCAAAAAAGCAATCTATGAGTTTGTTCCAAAGCTCAACAATGCTTGCGAAAAATATGTAAAGAATCATTTAGAGAATGATTAAATTCATTATCTTAAATAACTTCTTTACTTTTGTAAAACTTAATAAACAATTTTATGACAAATTGGTATTTCCCTTCACTAAAAAAGAAGGTATTAAAAGTTGAAGATATTCCTAATCATGAGGAGGTCATTGGCTTTATATACAAAATAACCAACCTGAAGACAGGTAAGTTTTACATTGGCCAAAAGAGTCTTTACCACAAGCGTAAGACTAGAATCTCTAAAAGAGAAAAAACACAAACAGGTACAAGAAAGATATTCAAGCAAACAGTCAAAGAATCTGATTGGATGACCTATTATGGTTCATCTGTGGATTTGAAAGAAGATGTAGCTAGAATGGGACCTGAAAATTTCAAAAGAGAAATCTTGGAAGTATGTTGTACTAAAAAGTATTTAAATTATTGTGAGTTGTCGCATCAGGTAAAAAATGATGTACTAAAAGCCAACACATATAATGGTAATATTCTAGGTAGATACTTTGCAAGAGATATGGAAAATTGTAAATGTTAAAAAAATGGCAGTAGCTAAGTTCACATCAGATGTAGCGTTTTCAGAACGCATGCAAAAAGAAGAAGAGTTTTTCTCAAAACCTTTCTTATTATCCTATTCAGGTCTTAACAAATTATTGTTCAGTCCTGCTTTATTTTACAATCACTATGTTCTGGGTCAAAGAGAAGACACAGAAGACAAAAACATGGTTGAAGGTAAACTTATCCATTGTCTATTACTCAAACGTGAATCATTTGATCAAGAGTTTGTTCTAAGTGCTGTAAATACTCCAAGTGATAATCCTAAAAAATTATTGCAAACTCTTTTTGCTCATTACAAAGAGCTTAAAAAAGAAGGAGATGCTCGTGAAGATTTGCATGAATTCAGCAATGCAATCATTGACATCCTTGCTGATATGAATTTGTACCAGTCATTGAAGACTGATGCTCAACGTCTTGATAAAATTATCACAGAAGACCATGTTGAGTATTGGGATTACATGAAAAAAGCTGAAGGACGAACTGTTATTGATCATGACACACATGCTTTTGCAACTTCTGTAGTTGAAAAGATCAAAAGCAAACCTGTTGTTATGGATGTAATGGGATTCTTTGGTGACAGTTTCAACGGTGTTACAAAACAGAACGAGATTGAACTTGCAATGTTTGATGAAAACTTCTTGTTTGGTCTTAGAGGATTTATTGATAATCTTGTTTTTGACAGCAACGCTAAAGAAATTAGAGTCAATGACTTAAAGAAGACATCTAAAGACATTGGTTCTTTCAAAGACAGTATTGAGTACTATCGTTATTGGATGCAAGCAGCCATGTATTACAAAATGGTTGAAAGTGTTTACCTGAGCAAACCTGAATATGCTGATTACAAAATCACATTTAGATTTGTTGTTGTAGACCCTTACATGCAAATTGCACCAATCAAGGTTTCTGATGAGACTATGAAAGAGTGGTTAGTTAAAACTGACGAAATGATCTCAAGAGCTAACTTTCACTTTGAAAATAAGTCTTTTGAGCTTCCTTATGAATTTCTTGTAAATAATGAAATAGAGATATGATTTCAAAGATATACGACAAGTATTTCCAAAAATCATTCACATTTTTGTACCCTGTCTTAGGATTCAAAAAAGATAAGCATCCGCGACCACTTCAGACTTACATAAGCTGGAGTGGTACAGCTTATTCTTCATCTTCTAGAAAACTAATTTGTGTGTATGAAACAAAGAATGACGAAAAATGGAAAGCATTTGAAAGAGAGTATTTAATTACACATAAAATGTTAGATATGTGTATACCCCTTGACAATGATCAGATTGTATATATCTTTGATTTTAATTCTATGAGTGCAGATTATGATGCATTCCTAAGTGGTAAGTATTCAGAAATGTCTTCTCATGTAAAGAAGATACTTGCTGACTATTATGGCGTTCACACTCCAGAGTGGGTGTACATTGAGTCCTTTTTATTTCCTGCAAAGTATTTTAAACAATACTCTCAAATACTTGATGTGGAAGAGGATTTTTTAAGAAGTGTTGGCGAACTTTGTGATCATTATGACAAGAAAAAAGAAACACTTACAGAAAAATGTCCTGAAGGACTTGAATTTATTTAGTAACTTTAATTTATAAAAACCAAAAATGCAAAACGAAACCAAGTGTATGTTTGTGTACAGCACAGACTGGTACGGACGCAAGAGCTTCCGCATGTTACCAATGTCCAATGAATGTCCCTTTAACGAGGTGATTTATGATCCAAACACTAGAGTGTTAGCTGTGATCAGTAAAGACAAAAAAGACAAACCTCAAATGTTACCTAAGTTATCAGACAAAGGTCAAGTAATTCCTATGCGAGGCGTAGAAGGTCAACAGATTGTTGAAGAACGCAGAATCATGGAGACTTACTATGAGTACTACATTGATAACAAAAAAGACATTGAAAGATTTATCATGACTTTTGCAGTTAACACTGATCATGAAGCATTGAACATTATCAATGAACCTATTGACTTAGCCCCAGAAACTGAAATGTAATGAGTAGACAGCGTAAATTTTGGATAATGGACTATGAAACCATTGTCAATTGCTTTATAGCTGTTTTTCGCTCTTATGATTCTGATGAACAACACATATTTGTTATGGGTAAACACCGTAATGATATTCACTTGTACATCAAGTTCTTATTAGAGAACCAACAGAATAAAGATTGGCATTTTGGTTACAACAACCTTGCGTTTGACGCGCAGATTACTGAGCATATTCTTGAAAACTTAGACTTCTACTCTGGTTTACAGGGTGAAGAAGTTGCTGCAAGAGTATACGCTTATGTAAAGACTATTATTGACAAATCTAATAGAGGTGAATTCTTAGATTATCCAGAATTTAGACTGACTATTCCTTGCCTTGA
>JACCDZ010441949.1_pt1 | contig 13451 bp, 15 predicted proteins | sample 7449551 | NCBI WGS metagenome assembly JACCDZ01 (sample SAMN15323452, study PRJNA562643) | freshwater metagenome | isolation source: river surface water | place: USA:Blue River Watershed | collected 2017-08-18
TACAAGAAATCCTCCTCTAGGCTGTAAAATCTAGATGCAAACTTGTAGCTACAAGAAATCCTCCCCTAGGCTCTAAAATCTAGATGCAAACTTGTAGCTACAAGAAACCCTCCTCTAGGCTGTAAAATCTAGATGCAAACTTGTAGCTACAAGAAATCCTCCCCTAGGATGTAAAATCTAGATGCAAACTTGTAGCTACAAATAACTCTCTCTAGGTTGTAAAATCTAGATACAAACTTGTAGCTACAAGAAAGTCCCTTCATGCCTATTTGCGCCATATGACCATAATCAGTAATGCAGTCACCAAGTTCACAGTGCCTGTGCCAAACCAACGCAAGGACTTCAGCTTCTCTTCGGTATCCTCTTTACACAAGGGTTTCAAATGACTCAAAAACTGATTGGATTCTGTATTCTTGTTGTAATACTGTTCTTGACATCCCAAATACACCGACATAGTTACTTGTAATCCCAAGCAAATTCCAAAGAACATTCCCTTCCACGCCCAGGATATTTCTGGATGGAATACAAGAACAGAGATCAACAATCCTGTCACAATGATATCACTGTAATGATCTAATTTGTCCCCGTAAGAAGATGTGATTTTGTAATGGCGCGCATACCAGCCATCCATAACATCGAAGAAATACCCCACAAAATATAAGAAACCACCCAAGACAAAAGAACTCTTATACACATAGTACACTCCAATCAACTGTATAACCGTCGATAACATCGTGATACCATTCGCAGTGAACCCAAGACGATGAAAGAATGGATGGATTCTAAAGATCACCTGTAAACAAAGGTTATCAATTGGGTTCTCTAGATGTTCAGGCAGTTTGCGACCACTCATGCTCTAAATACCACAGATGAAAAATATGAATCCAATTTTAATACTTTTTCATTATAAGATGCAAACCACTACGCTTCGCTGGCAAGACGTACGCGTTCTTTCCGAAGTTGGAAAAGGTAGCCATGGAACCGTATACAAATGTTGTTTGAAGTCTAACCCTCAATTTCTCCTTGCTGTTAAGCAAATCCCACGCCGCCATGCACGAAACCCAGCAGAGATTAACCGCGATCTGATCTTCGCAGATAAGATCCATCATCCGAATATTGTAGAGTATCTAGGAACCGAAATCAATGACAGAAATGCATACGTTTTTACAAAGCTCATCGATGGCGTCACATCGGATCAAATGGTTCGAAATGCCCAATATGGCACGCCATGGACTGAAAAGATCATCAAGGCCATTGTCCTTGACATATGCAATGCGATGGAATATTTGCATGGACAACATATTGTTTATAACGACTGGAAACCAAATAATATTATGATCGATACAACGGGAGAGTATTCAGGTATCTTGATCGATATGGGTAGTGCCATTCAAATGCAAAATGGCCTCCATGCGGACTGTGGCCGTCCTGTAGGTACCCCATATTTCTTCGCTCCCGAAAAGTTTGAATGGCAGTATGGCTTCGCATCAGATGTCTGGTCCTTGGGCGTCTTGATGTATATGTATTTGTCTGGACAACACCCATTCATTCGAAGGAAAGTCAAGGATGCAATAGATCTTCAGTTAGAGTTGAACAACCCATTAGAGTTTGATAACCCTATTTGGAGGGATCGGTCCCCTGAATGCCAGGACCTTATCCAACGTATATTACAGTATCATTCCGTGGACAGACCTAGTATTTCGGAAATCAAAAGCCATCCATGGATGCAACAATAGAAAAATTCATATATGTAACATATAGATGGCATCCTGGTCGACGTGCAAATATGACGTTTTTGGTCTTCTCAACTGTGAAGGGCCCGCAGTACAGTACAATTTCAATGTGTCCGAGCCTATACAAATGTATGATGATGAGCACATTCAACATGTGTTCTTTACAGGTGGTTTTGATTCCACATTTACGTTAATCTATTACCTCCTTCACTCCATTTCTTACATCCAACCCATCTATATCCAAGGCGTCGCGGATCATGGATCCAGTGAAGGACGCAAGTCCGTCAAACAAGAACTTGCAGCCATGAATAACATACGCTCTTTGATCGAGAGCAAGTTCCCACACCAGGCCAAACGGTTATTACCCACCCTTACGATCAACCACTTGACTTATGATCCTGAAATCACCTTGCAAGCTCAAGAGTACTTCCGTAATGGTATGCATGAAGGTGTATTCCATCAATACAGCGCCATGGCACAAATCTGCAAGAACCACAACATTCACGCAGCTGTCAGCATCACCAACTTCTCAAAGTGGAAAGAGCTCGTCGAAGGTAAGATTGTAGACCTGGGTAGCAATCGTGCTCGTGTGGATATGTCCCAAGCCAAATACTTCTATATGTTGTTGGAGCCCTTACGTTTCCCAACGCTTCATCTAAAAAAGAAAGATATGTTGCAAATCGCTCATGTCAAAGGATTTGCAGACATTCTAAAACAAACATGGAGTTGCTGGTATCCCAATCATGACGGCACCCCTTGTGGTCGATGCCAGATGTGTTTGATGCGCATTCTGTAGCTACAATTTTATTTCGTTTTTGTAATAGGTATGGAATCCAAGTTTTGTATTGTGATGCCGATTGTTCGAAGATCCTATCTTCTGTATGAAGAAACGAAACGCCCTTCCACAAAACATCACGATAACTTTGAGCGTTTCTTTCGCGTGGGATGGCCCACGTTACATGAGCAGATCGAGTGGAAAGATGTAGCTACATTTTTTGTGATTGTTCGTACTCAAGAGAAAGCAGCATTGCAAAAATACATTCAAAAATATGTTCCTGATTCATTACAGTCTACTTTCACTCTCGTTTGTCAAGAAGATCTCATCCACGTCCGTGAGATGGAAAAGTCTAGGGTGCAAATGCTGTCGAAAATCCTTATAGCAACACGTATTCCCACCAAACACTATCTTATTATCGATGATGATGTGGTTGCCCTTCGCAAGTTTGGGTTCAAAGATCTGTTCACAGACAATACACATCGATATGTACGGTATACTCATGACAACACATTTCATGAGAGATGGTTTCGTGGTGCCACAGAGACCCTTCAATTGGACTATGAAAAGCAAGTGGTCCATTGGCTCCAGACATTGCAGAAGCAAAAACGGATTCTCAGTGTGACACCTGAGGTTTTCATTACAGAACAATCATTGTCTCTGCTTGCAAAATTAAAAGAATTACATGGGATCAACTATCAACAAGCATTATCTTCCATCCGAGGCAGATGGACCGAATACACACTTATGTGGATCCACCTTATGCAACAAGGACCTGTCACAAATTGGTATCGTAAGGCACGCATACCGTTGAGTAATAATGACCGAAATATATGGTACGCTTCCTCAAACCTTTGCGAGAGTCTAAAAAAGATGTGGTCTAATCCCAAACCCTATTTTGGTGTTATTCAAAGCAACGTACCTGAACATCAAGTGGAAACCGTCATTGCTTCCATCCAAAATCTATAACTATTTGAACCTATTTTTTGAATCGTATGTTTGTCTTTGCCAGCACATATAATGCTACTGCACTGAACCAGAAGCTGTTCAAACACCATATCGCGGATGTTTCTCCCCAGTTTCCACTACCTAAGAGGACAGCAAGGAAAGCTACGCCAAGGTGGACTGCGCCCAAAGAACGTGGGCCCAAAATAAACACGGGTGCAAACGAAAGCAATAGGTAACTGAACCAAGATGGAGATCGAATATCATCCGCTGTCTGAAGTTGGAATCCATAGGCTAGATGACGCACACCCATGTAGCTACATGTGTTTGGCTTACATATGCTCGTCGGATTGCTTTGACATTCCTCGGAGATACTTCCACGTAGTTCACGCAGTCGGAACATATTGAAGATTGCGTATATACCACATAGCCATATCACCAATCGATATTCTTTTGCACGATTCGGTGCAAAATAAGAGAAGAAGAGGTTTACAATAAGTGGTTGAAAGGAAATATGGATCCATGACATCGTACTGAGTACTTGATTCCGTCGATTGCATCGCAGGTCTTGGTAGGATTGGTACTGAATCCATTCTTTCAAGAAGAGGAAGAGTGGGGCGGCGGTGATGCGGAAATCAATACCAAACGCCAGGCATAAGACACTTACGATAGCACAAATACTCATAGAAATTCCCGTCCATGCTGTCCCAAAACACATGATCTATTTTGTCTCCCGTTATTTTTTATTGGAAACGTGTATAGTTTTGATCTGTTTCTGCAATCGACCATACTGCAATTATGGACATGACCAATGCAAGTAGGAGGCATATCATCATGAAGGTCTCAATCGACTCCATCTGTACTACAAACTTGCGAGCAAAAAATGAAGGATTCGAATTCATGAATCCGATCATATGGCGGTGGATGGGTTCTCTGTGTTTGTGATCATTCTACTGACAATGATATCATTAGTCATATGCTCATGTATTTGTAGGTGTAGCGCACGACAATATGTTCGGTATAGAAGCAGACGTCGCATATTTTCACACTCTCGTTCGCACCATACACCGTCATCTGGCAGACATACCATTCGGATCATCGTGGTTGCAAATCCAAATGATGAATTTGCCATCGCAACACGAATCGCCTAAAAATAAACAATTCTAACTGTAAGTCCAAATGGACACCATCGATTTCATCGAGGATATCATGATCCTACAACCTATGCATCAAGCTGCAAATGTAGCTACATATTCTAAGCCAAAGCCTTCACGCGGTCATTGTCCTGTCCAGCGTTGGATGGCAGCCCCAGCTGTCGTTGTTGGATATCATTTGTTTCAGCGGTTCTTTCGCAAAGGCTAGTTTTCATACGGAGGGAAGATAACGATACCCTTCCTTTTTATAGATGTTGGCAGTGAACATTCGTTGATACGTGGGTACAAAGACTTTGTCTCCATCGTAAATTTCATCACATCCTGTTTCTTCACTGCAACTTTTGGAATTCACAGACACATCGATTCGTGCAGGATGGACTTTGTCACTGCCAGCATAGTACTCCCATTTTTGAGATCCCACATACAACGGGCGACCCATGAGAGGCATCATAATCGGTTCATCCACACCATCTTTACGATCAGACACCAACAACCCAACCGTTTGTAACATGGGAGGCTCGCCACGTGTGGGCTGATTAATGGGCGTAGCACCTGAAGGAATGCGCGGATTTGCAATCGGTTGATGAATGGCTAGGCTAGACACATCACGTGGAAGTGACGCGGGCTGTATTTCAGAGTGGACTGCCACTTGAAGTGGCTTTCCTCGATTCATCCTCCACCAACACAGACATCCGATGGATACAATAAGCAACGTAAACATGATACCTACCAGAATACCAAAAGACAGCCAACCCACGGCAGGAGGAGTTTCATTTCCTCCTTTGGCTTTCCATGACTTTTTTCCACTTGCTTTCTTGACCATTGTAGCTACATATTCTTCACATAATCTCACTGTCAAAGACGAATATTTGCGTAAATAAAACAAATGAGGTATGCATCTTGAGGTATGCATCTTGAGATTTGCAGATCACGCACGAATGTCTTAGTATATCCATGTTTGTTATAGATGTAATAGCGTTTCTTCTTTGCACCGCCCTGTTGTATGGTGAATGAACCATCGCTGCAGTACCGTAAGCTCATTTACTGTGGATATAAAAACAAAATCACCTGCCATCGCCCGAGACTAGGTGACTGAACAGCAAAAAATATACATTATTTGTAGCACTTTGGAAAATGTCTACCTCCAGATCAAAATCTAGCAAAGGTAAAGAACATTTGCGCCATGATCTTGTGACAGCACTCACTCAACATCTCAAGCTCAATGATACGGTTACTTTGGCAAGGCTTCGTGCTTCGAGTAAGCATGTGAATGACACATTTGACAAACCTATCAAAGTTACCTTGCTTCAACTTATAGAACGAGCTCACCATTATGCTATGAAACATAGTGAATTTGGATATGTAGCGTTTAGGTGGGAAGATGATGACTTTGATTGCACGTTGACCGTTCGAACGACACATTTTATAATCGATGTGCGTTACTCTCCAAAATATCCGCGTAGGACATTCAAAGATCGACAAAAACAATATGAATATGATGATGAGCAGGAAGAACTCGCAGCAAAAGCTATGAATGATATCCTTGACAACATCTTTACGAACGCAGACAGACGACCCCGTGCGACCATTTATCGTTCAAGCATTCGTTCGGATTGGGAGACACCATATGTATTACGCAATAATAGTGCAGTTTTTGTAGAAAATAACGATAAACACGTTACACAATATATCCAGTATCTATTACGCGAAATAATTGGATCCGATAATCTTCCTACAGTGGAGGGATCAGTTGGGCTCACGCCCACTGACAAAGGAAAACTAACAAGACTATGGAAGTCCTCAATTTTCTATACTGGTTCTAGAAAATCACCGTCTGAACTTCCTCATGATTTAGTGCAAGCACTTATGGAACGTGTTCAGATTACTGATCCCAAAATAGCCGCTGCACTTGTAGCAACAACCAAACAAGCACAACACACTTTGAAAAAACCCATTCGTCTGTCGTTTCCCCAATTTCTTGTCTATATACAACCACTTGTGAGGTCACATAAAGACGAAGCGATACAACTTGAATGGCAACTAAGGAAGGGAGGATACTTAAAAATGCGTGTCGTTCATAACGAGGGCAACAGTGAGCAGGAATACTTTGCATTTGATATACAACTTGGAAGACATGCCACCAAGACGGAAGAAGCGAAACGAGTAAATGCTTTCATCTTAGAAAACTTCACTGATAAAAATGAGGATTTACCATTGTTCTCTGAGTCAGAGGCAAGGTTGAATTTTATTGTTGAATTTCAGATAACAGGCAACAAAGTTACATTTTTGCCAAGATCTTCTGCCAAAAAGGAACATTATCATAATATTGAACATATAATGAAACTGGTGGAGTTTATATTCGAAAACTATGGTACTCAGCAACCACCGACGTTGTTTGATAGCTCTATTGTTTGGAACAAACTCAACAAAGATAAGGTTATGAGATTATTAGAGGCGACTGATCTGTATAGCCGACCATTTATGTTGAAAACACATAGGCAACAGTCAACGGCGACACGCAATGGTGGCAGCCAGATTCTCACTACACAAAACAATCGTAACGCTTCAAGCTCGAACTCAAGTGGTGGCAAGAAACCACAGCAGCGTTTGAAAGAAAGGGCAAAGGAGAAAATCCCTAAGTGACTGTAATGCCAATTATTTTTCTAGGATTTGTAGCTCAAGCATCTAGCAATATACCTTGTTTCCATTCACTAGAATGTACTTGCCACCCTTGGGACCCGTGCGGATCTTGTAAGTACGACCTTCTTTCCGCCACCTTGCATGAGTTTATTGTTATAAGCCTCAAGGGCTTCCCATATTCTATTTAACTCTTCGTCGAGCACATGCAGTTGCATGTTTTCAATGTCATCTGTAGTATATATTGGTTTTTTATATGTATCCTTTTGATTAAGCAGATTCCTAATAATGCGGAATCTTAAAATGCAAGGACAATCTTGTTTTGGTGCTTCATTGGGATCGGATATTCTTTTGCATGCCAAAGCTTCTTTTGCAAAATCGGCACCTTTGTAAATCAGAAAGTTTCCTTGTATTCTTTCAAACCACTCCTTTTTACCATCCCCTTTAAGAAATTTTAAAACGTATTGGAATTTATAGTCATTTCCTACGTCGTCAACTTTACACAATCCATAATATTCCAAATAATTGTATAACGCAATATTTTTGCCAAGTTGAAATTGTACTGGAAGATTTTCAACGTTAATTTTGTCCGATAGCCACTCATCTTTTGTTGGAAAGTCACTATAGTCCATTGCTACCTATTTAAAACAAAAAACTGATTTCATCATGAAATGCGAATGACATAAATAAACTATTATGTTTTCATTTGAGAGTGCAAAGATGACCTTGTATAACTTGGAACGCTTTCCCAAATTCTCTCATCTATTTCATAATCCAATTGTAGCTACATTTACACAAGAAGCTTTGAAGGTTTACACAGAGCTACCCATAAATCACGAATGTATCCATTCTCGCGAGCAATGGGACAACCCAGACCAAACCAACCCTCTGTTGGAAGGCATCAAACAATCACAAAATGGATATTGGATCATTGCTCAAAACAATCCCGATTGGCTGAATTATCCACTGATGTATTTTGATACCCCTGTTGGAGGCAAAGCCGATGAACTATGTCCCACTATCATGGAGTACTTGAAAAGCATCAAGAATGTCCGAATTGCAGGGTTTTCTCTTTTCAAGAAGAACGGCTGCATCCCTCCTCATACAGACTCCACTGGACGGTCGAATGATGCACTTGCATGTCATGTATGTCTTGTAGGTACAGGAGAACTAACCCTTCAGGATGAAATCGTAGAACAAACTCCTGGGAAAATCTACGTATTTGATTCGGAAATCATACACTCTGTACGCAACACGGGCGATGACATACGTATCATCCTTTATATCGACTTTGTATATTCTCAACACGTATGTGAACCTATGCAAGCAACTGTGCGCACGAACAGTAAAAAGAAGTCAAGACCCGATCCAATATGGTTTAGATGGGTGCAGAGCATGCTGCAGTATATGCGATGGACTCAAGAAGAGAAATTAGATAGCATCTCTTCGCCACCGCACAGCACCAAGTCTCCACATAGTGAGTAGTTTGTTGAATATCTATTGTAGCTACATCCGTATCAGGAAGTGCATAGTGTTTTTCTGGTTTCAAGAGGTGAGAGAAACAGAATTCCGTTTGTAAGGATTTCAATGTAACCCGTTGTTGTTGAGCAAGTCCCTGTAACAATTGATCTGGGTTTTCCACATCTTCCAGGGAGAGTTCGCCTTGCTCCAATGGTTCCATGGTCCGTTGCAAGCATTCATCTACATCGATTGCCAATATAGGATACTCTCCTGCAAGGTATTGATATCCTTCGTAGAGATTTGCAAAGAAGAATTCATTCATGAATGCAGCAAAGGCATCTGAACAAGTCAATACCGAGCCTTGTTGAAAGACCAATTTTCCATCCGCGTCTACGATATGAGGTCCCATCTTCCTCGGGACATGAAATGGGACCACTTTCAAGATGGCCAATTGACTCAAGTAGGCAAATTCAGACATAGGCGTATTCTGTAGCGCTGCAGTCATGTCATCTGTAGGCAATTGGAGGTACGATAAAACATCTTGAATTTCCGTCATGTTCTGTATGCGATGCAAAGAAAGCCGATCATAATTCTTACGAACATCAGGAACGAGTACATCATTCGCGAACATACCACTTCTTTTTACCAAACGCAAGCATGGATATGGGCTTTCAAAAGCAGGGTCCTTGGAGGTACAGATAGGATAGTATCCTCCAATCAGATCGTTTTGATGAAAGTAAGACAATATAGATGTATTCAATTCCTTCACCAGAGCAGGCCAAGCAGGATCGATGGTTTCTAGATACATAGGATCGATCAGAAGCTCGGCTTGCCAAACTTCGCCTGTGAAATAGAGGAAGATATAGGAGATGTATTCACTATATTCATCGGTAGGGATCGACGGCAACGGTTGAAATCCATCTGCCTGTTCCCTTGCATAAAGTGCAATGGCTCCGTCCATATTACTTGAAAAGGATATAAAGATGCAACCACATAGATTATGTTGGTGCACAGCACATCTGCCATGGGACCTCTTTGTTTTCCGTGATATGAATCTCCGAGCTCGGTCGGAATGGGAACACCCGCACCCACTTATTCGCCACCCACTTCACCCCGCGGGTCACTTCCTTACCTACATGAATCGACTCGGGAATCAAGGACAGATTGATATCCACATTGTAAAACAAGATGGCCTTCCCCTTCTTCGGTTTCACGATCTTTCGAGCCAACAAGAACTCCGTCTCTCCCCCCTCAAAATCATCATTCAAGTAAATCAAAAATGTAGCTACACGTGGACCACAAAAACGGTTGAACTGGTCGATCACTCTTTGTTGATATGGAGTATCGAAATGACGACGGTAGTATTCTTGTTCTGTATACCTCACGACTTGTAAGTCCTCTTGATGTGTTTTTGGTAGTGAAATGTAGCTACAAATTTTCTGTGAAATCTGTTCCGCAATTTTATGATCCTCATGAGTCAACCAACATTGCTTGCTCTTTCGAAGTTTCATATCCAATATATGAATCCCTTTCTCATTCGAAATTGTACTTTGTTCTAATCCTCGATTCTTTGCTTCTTCGATCAACTGATCACACTCTTCGGCCGTCAAGAAGTCTTCAAACTCTCGAACCTCGTAATCAGAACGCCCATACCCTAGTGCCAACGACAAAGAATTCGTTCTGACAAGAATCAGCCATCGGATCCAACATTGAAACATAAACGAGTCACCCCAACGCCGAAAGCATTCTGCATGCAACAACTGAACATACTTCCATATCATTCTATTTTTCCATTATGCAACGCAACCTTATATTCAGATAGCAGTTTCACTCGATCCCGATACTCTTGTGGAGCATCCAAATATGCCTTGTACCCCAGCGGCAGTGTATATACGTGTTTGACCATAAACTGATTTGGCAATATATTCACAGTATGCATGGCAGCTACATTGTACAATAGCATCTCATCTAACCGATGAACTATCAATGCATCCCCCTGCGTCACAAGAAACGATTTGTTTAGATATGGGAAGGTAACCGAACCATCCGATAAGAAGATATACAAGGTTGCCAATCGAAGTCCGAAACCTTCTTTCATCTCTTGATTACCCAAATGCAAGTTTGTGATATGACACTGTTTCTCCGCCATCGGAATCGGTACAACAGACTGCATGTATTGAGTTAGCTCTTGATTCAGTACCTCTGACAACTCGCAAGGCTCACTTACCAAACCAGGTAACAGTATAACGTCACATTGATCCTGTTTGTTACGAGGCATCGTCAAGGAGTTGTAGTGGATAAGATTCTGTCTCACCATCTCGAGGGACTTCGGGAAGCATACAGGCTTATTGCAGATGGGAGGTAGTTGTGCAGACAGGGTGGACAACTCAAAAGGCCATATGCGCACCCACTTGTTCGCAATCCATTTCGTTCCCGACTTGACAGGACATCCTGCATGCATAGACTCGGGAATGAGATCTTGGGAAGCGTCGATGTTCTGAAACAGGATTGCTTTGCCCTTCTTTGGGACGATCTTCACCCCAATCTCGGGAAAGTCCGTTTCACCCCCTTCAAAGTCATCATTCAAATAAATCAAGAATGTATACAAACGCGGTCCACACCCACGGTTCATGTTTGGAATTACATCGGGATGGAAAGATGCATCAAAATGCGGATTGTAGTAGCCACCTTCAGGATATGCAACCACCTGCATGTCCTCTTGATGACTTCTGGGTAAATCCGTTAGGATGCTCACCCATTCTGACGTCCTTTGAACATCCAAGGAATCCGAATCCGTCAACCATGTTTGCTTACTTTTGCGTGTGTATAAATCCAATACTCTTGTACCTCGATCATCGATAATTGTGCTGTCTACTACTCCTTTTTGTTTCGCGGCTTCTACAATACGATCGCATACATTATGAGGCAAAAAGTTTTCGATCTCCAACACAGAGTAGTTTGGACATTTACCTAGATTGGACACTACTTTCAAATTTGCTGTCTTGACGAAGAAGACAGATCGTTCGAGGATATGTTCACATGTGTCTTTCACTTTGCAAGGGGGCATCCACGAGATCACGTGATCCGCAATCCAATGCACATAGGTCAATGGCATGCGCCGACGGATCAACCAGTCATATAACATTGTACTATGACGAGCAATAAAAACAGAAGCCCCTGACGCAAACAGTCTAGACCGTGAAATATTGAATGCCGAAATTGAAGCTAGGTTGCCAAGACACAGAAGTGTTGCTGATACCAATGGCTACAAAGGCATTCATGGCAGTTGCTAGATTGGCATAATAAGAAACGATTTGATCATTAAACTCCACCGTTGTGCCTGTAGAACCTGCAGCTACAGTGACTGACCTTTCAGAACTTAAGTACCGTTGCACGTTTGCGCTCACACCATTATTGGCGTATAACGCAGTGTCTGCCGTGAAGTTATCATAAAGAGCAATACGGATGTTGGTTGTTACAGAAGAACCTCCATTATGTATGAGGCTGATCGTAGGTATAAAGCGTGCCTTCGTTGAGAGACTTGCAGGAATGATAACATACGAATAATACGTCGTGGTGTTAGCTCCCACAATAGTTTGACTGTTGATATGGAATTTCCAACCATTGTAGGCAATTGGAGTTCGATTGGTTCCTGAATATGACATCAGAGTCTTGAGGGTCGTTGCGCGATAGGTGGACAGATTGTTATTGATGGACGCATTTGTGACATAGTTCTGCAATGTGTTGAAGGTGATCAAACTAGTTTTACTCAATGGATTGGGTGCCGTAATGGCATCGGAGATTTGTCCGATCGTTAAGTACTGGGTTGTTGTAAATGGACTCGACGTTGCATTCGTCTTGTTGAAAGCAGTAGAAACATTGGGGGCACTTGGTGTACTTGGGGTACTCGGTGTACTGGGGGTACTTGGTGTACTTGGGGAGCTCGGAGAACTGGGTCCACTTGGACCACTTGGACTGCTCGGACCAGATCCCATTTCTACTATATTCTACAAAAATAAGAAGAGATAACAAGCGCTTATTATGGGAGTCGGATGAAGTTACTTAGAGAAGGGGTCATGGTTGCCAAGAGTGAAAAGGCAACGTATGTTTCACCATTGGCAGCTAGCAATGTTGCATTTGAGTCGCTCGAGTAGAAGGTAGGAAGGAACACATCTCCACCCAATAAGAATGAGGTGTATGATGTAGACACGATGTTATCACCTTGCGTAACATGTGCAGCCATGCGCGATGTTGGATATGTATGTCTTTGGAAGTAATAATAGACTCCATTTTGAGGATTTACGGCATTCGGATCATTCTCAAACTTTCCTTGCATCGAAAGGGCATACAATCCATCCACTGGAACAGTGATTTGACCAGTCGACTGATTGTATATTTGAGGAGGTGACACAGCCATGGTCATATTCTCCATCCCATGCATGTTTGTGTTGGTCCAGTCTAGCAAGAATGTGTTGGACAATGCATGAACTTCGGGGTTTGTAAAGGATAAGTTGGATGTGAGTCGAAATGTGGCAAAAATGGTCGTGCCTACATCCATGCGGCCCGACGTGAAGATGTCTCCACCCACTCGTAGGTCACTCTCCACGGCAATATTGCTCATGTTGCATGCACTCATTGCGTTCGTGTACAAGTTTGCGTTGTTGACACTGTTCGCAACAAAATTGGTGCATTGAATGACCATGTTCTATTTATAGATGTATGTTTTCTTCTATGTTTGCAAAAAAA
>JACCDZ011753602.1_pt1 | contig 13450 bp, 14 predicted proteins | sample 7449551 | NCBI WGS metagenome assembly JACCDZ01 (sample SAMN15323452, study PRJNA562643) | freshwater metagenome | isolation source: river surface water | place: USA:Blue River Watershed | collected 2017-08-18
CGGTCAAGGCCGAAAAGCTTGCATCTCCCCCATCAGGTCAGCACGGCAATGTTTGGGCAGTTGCCAAGCGTGAGGCACCAAAGCTACTAACCCTGGGCGTTGCCTCCGGCATCATCTCGGGAGCCAGGGCGATCAGATTGATTGGACTACCACTTCTCGCAGTGGCACTAGGTATCGATGCCGCCACCAGCTCCTTCATCTTCGGTGTTACTGGGCTTATTGACTTTGCGCTTTTCTACTTGGCCGGCATCATCATGGAGAAATACGGGAAGTTCTGGTCTTCGGTCCCCACTCTGATGATGCTGGGTGTTGCCTACCTATTCGCCTTCTTTGTTACTGATCTTGCAAGCTTCTGGATTCTGGCTGCAGTCACTGCACTGGCTAATGCGCTTTCCGCAGGGATAAACATGGTGCTGGGTGCAGATCTTGCTCCAGAGGGAGCAAGGAGCGAGTTCTTGGCATCTTTCCGGCTCCTCACCTCTGGTGGCAGTGCCTTTGCTCCGGCATTGATTTCAGGCCTTACCGCTTTTGCTGGCTTGCCAGCAGCTCTTGCGATCACGGGATTAACAAACTTCGTGGGGGCGTATTTGTTCTGGAAATACCTACCGATCTATGCACCTGATAAATCAAGGCACTAGGTAACTCTGCGCACTGGACCGCTTGCAGATCAGGTGATTCTCAAGACTGAGTGGCAATCTCACCCGAGCACAGATTTCAAGTGTTGATCTTGGCCCTGAGACAAACACTCTGACTGTTTGCATTTCAAGCCCAAAAGCCGCGATGTTGTTTAGGTAATGATCAAGGTTGGTTCTCAGTGCTCCCAGCTGAGGATTTCCCACTCGAAGCGATCGCTCATGGGCATAGATAAGCCCCAGGTCAGCAACCCCCTGCAATCTATTGGCCAGTGCCATCGCGGAGACTACATTGGCCGAGAGCATGAAGACAAGGATCAAAAGGGCTAGGTAGCCTGCAACAAGAGGTGCGATTGTGCCGCTATCTTGGACCAAGAGCTGAGGTTTGAATCGCTTTGGCATTTCCAATCACCACCTCAAGGTGAACGAGGTTCCCCTTCGGGCAACTACCCGAGCATCGCATGCTCACTCGACTCAGCTCTTTGCCCCAGCTCTGCGACAGATAACTAGCCTGCTGGTAACTCAACTGCCTAACCTCGGCGTTTGTGTCAGAGCTGAGAATCGCAAAGCGCAGCGCATTTCTGGCAATCGATTCGGCTGCTAGCTGGTCGCTGAGCTGTGCGTATAGAGCAAGACCTGGACCAATTGGTGCGGTGAGCAGCACGATCCAAATCACCAGCTCCAAGACCGTTGAACCCCTAGAGCCGTTCAGTAGCGGCTTGAACACTGATCTGCCCTGTTGGTTCACCCATCAAACCCAGACTCGGGATTGAGTATTGAACCGTGATTTGAGTTAGAGCATCGCCCTTTTGCTCTAGTACCTGAAACCCTGCCACCTGTGGAAGTGACAGCTCAAGGCGCCGAAGCAGGTATTCACGTTGCGAGCTGGCCCCATAGTTTGCAAGCTTGCTGGCAGATTCGATGGCCAGATCGCGAATCACGAGTGAGTAGTAGCCAGCCATCGCCAAAGTCAAGACGCTCAGGGTGATCAAAGTTGCGAACACGATGTTTGCCAGCCCTGCCACAACGGCGCTGCCTCGATCAGAACGAAACAACTCGGTCCATGGCCTGTTCGAATACACCCTGCAGCGCAGGTCCTGCAAATGCCCAGATCAGCACCACCAAGCCAGCGGTCATCAATGTGATCAGGACCCAGCCAGGAACGTCGCCAGTGTCGTCCTTGGGATTCACTCGTTTCATTTCTGCTCCTTTTTTAGCGTGAAATTTTCATCGCAAAGAAGTGTGGGGGAAATGAGCAATTCTCGAATTGAGTTTTCCACAGACTCGGAAATAGTCCGCAAGTGCGGGCTATCCCAATAATTCAGCGACCAAAGCGCGGAAGTTTTCGAAAGCTTGGTCGAAACTGATTGCTGGACCAGCCACCAAAGAGTCGACGAACCTCACGTAGTCTCCCTGCAGAAGGGCGCGGTCTAGATTTGCCGAAGCTCGAGCCAATTCGAGCCTTGGATTTATTGCGAATTCGGGATCATGAGATGCATACTTCGCCGCATCTCGACCCAAGGCGTTATCAAAGACACGTTGAACGGGCTGAAACTCAATCCCCGTCGATACGATGGTGCCGATGTCGTAAACGTGGCGCACAAGTCTTCTGTCTCGTGACTTTTCAGATCGGAATTCCATTTTTCGAGATCTACGAAGAAATGCAACTGACTTTTCGGCAACGGTCTCCACAACGTCAAGACATGGTAAAGAGACAGCGTGCAGCTCCTCTGAGACCGCAAGCCCTAACAAGGAATTGGACTGACACACCACGGGAGGCAAGAACGGGGTTTGCGCCGTGAACTCCAAAAGAATGTAGGGTCTCAACGCCGCTTCTCTGGCAAAGGAGGGTGCGTATTCCAGCTCAACCCTAAAGAAATTATTATCATCGTGCGCAGACACATTGGACACCAAGAACCCTTCGTCACCGAGTAGCGATGCGATCTTCTTCTTCAACTCAGACAAAAATAGCGACTTTTGGTTTTTGCTGAAATCAGGCCCGACAACAACTTTGAAGTCCATATCTTCGGACATTCGAGAAATTAGCCTGTGACCCTTAACAAGGCTCGTTCCTCCGCATAGCACAAGCCCCGGGAGCTCCACCCCGCTCGAGAGTAAGCGCTCAAGAATGACACTCAAGTGAAGGTCCTTTTCCAATGCGGATACTGAATAAGGACTGAGACCTTCATTCACAACGTCAAGAATAAGATCACGCTGATTAGCGTCGACTCTTCTCAAACTTCACCTCGCGACCACCCAGCCCAATGCGCCTCGACACCCGACTCGATCCGACATCGACCGCCAAAGTCATGGGCACGTCTTGGGTAATACCCTCGGCATAGGCTCTTGCTGCCGAGCCCAGCTCCACGTTAACCCCCAAAGCAGCCAAAGCGATGTGAGCTACGGTCTCAAGGGTTTCTACGGGAACCGGATTGCCTGTGACACGGCTTGGTCGAGCTTTGACATATATTCCCCTGCCAGCTCGAATGATCCGCCCCTCAGCAATCAGTTCTTGTATTGCCCTAGTGACCCGGGTTGAGGTTCCAAATGGCTCGAAGTCTGACCTAAGAAAGACCGTCTTCTTAGAAATGCCTAATGACCGCGCGATACGCGTCCTCGTGCTAATCATGGCCACTCCTAGCAATTTATATGCGCTGTAAAACAAATAATAGGCGCATTTACTGCAATACTTATCAAATTTAGACAAACAATTTATATGCGCTGTAACTAAACCAAAGCACTTCCGTCGCAACGACCCTTGCCACACTCGTAGGGCAACAAACAGCCCTTCACGAGAAAGCCGAAGCTGAAAGGCAATCGGTCATAAGCCTGATTGAATAACCAGCCTCCCAGATCCATCGCCCTTGTCAGCCAAAAGAAACTTCTTCACTTCAACCTCTCTTTCGAGATTGAAGTCTTATGAAACTCGAAAATCTTTGATTTTGTTTTTCCACAGCCTTAAAAGGTGCTCCCCAACACCAGTAGCGAGGGGAAAATCGCGAACAGCACCGTGATGGGCAGAATGAAAAAGATGATGGGTATCAACATCTTTGTTTCGTTGCTGCCTGCTTGACGAAGTAGCTTGCGTTGCAACTCAGCTCTCGCGCTCTGTGCATGAGCTGCGACCTGATGAGAAATTGGTGCACCCCTGACAATCGCCACCGATAACTTTTCGGCGAGCTCTGCTAACCCCTGGTTCGGGTGCTGGGACAGCTCACCCAGGAGCTCAACGGGATCGGCCCCAAGTTCCAACTCGGCCAGTAGGTAGCGAAAGACTTGTGAGATCTCACCCTGGGCTCTCGGTGTAAGCCAACCCAGCGCAACAGTCACCGGCAGGCCATTGGCAAGTAATAGTCCTAGGGCTGCCGCAAAGTCCGGTAGTTCGTAATCAATGCTGGTGCGCTGCTTCTTTGCAGTCAGGATCTTCTCCAGCCAAAGCTCAAGCTGCAGAAATGACTCCGGCTTCGGTGGTCGGAGGTTGGCTAAGACTCGATCACGAAGTCGCATAGAAGATCCTTCTGGGCAGAGTCAGCTTCGCCAATCGATTCACAAGAAAATAGGCGAGCGCTGAGAGTAGTAACCCCAATATCAAGACCAAAGCGCCCAGCTCAGAAGCAAATGCATTTCGGTTTTGCTCAAGCTGAATCAGAACCACAGCAATTAGCCAGGGTGCGATGAGTGAGATCTTGGCTGACCCCAGTACCCAACCTTGTTTTGCCAATACCTGACCAAACAGTGCCTGCTCGCTCCTGAGCTCCGAGGCTGCACTCTCCCACGTCTTAGACATCGAGTTGCTGCCGAGTTCGCTAGAGAGCTCAATTAGTAGCGCTAGAAAGTCAGCGTGACGAGATCCGATCGCCGAGCGAAATGCACCCAGGGCAAGCTGTGGTTCGTCGCCACACTCCAGCTCGTAGCGAAGTTTTGCAAAGTGGGGTCGCAATCGAATTGGCCCACTTTGCGAGAGGTATTCAAGTTGCTCCAAAAGTGAAATTGAACTCTGGGAAGCATTTTGAAATGAATCAAAGACCTGAGGCCAGAGCGCTTCAAACTTTTGCGCTCTCGCCCCAGCGATCACTCGAATTACTTCGAGTGCTGCGGCAAGCACCAAAAGCGCTACACAGCCGGCTAGGGCTGGAATCCCGGTAAACAGAGTAAGCAGCAGGAAGCTGAGCAAAACAACCAGCGCCAAACCGACACCGAGTTCTTTGCGTTTTTCGCTCAGCCCCGCAGCCTCAACCAACTCACGATAGAACTTCATCTGTCACCTCCAAAATCTCTGCGACATAGCGCCTGCCGGATGGGTCTCGCTTACAGAACACTGCGTAGTCAAAGGCCCCAAGAATCGTGGGTTTCAAAAAGGCCTCGGTGATGTTCTCTCCGGCCAGTAGCGGCAGAGTCAACAGCTTTCTCACTGCTGCCCTTGCCGAGTTTGCATGCAGGGTGCAAAGACCGGGGATGCCTGAGTTCAGAGCGACCAGCATGTCAAGGGCCTCCGAGCCTCTAACCTCACCTATTACCAGGCGACTTGGCCTCATGCGAAGTGCCTGACGCACCAGCTCACGAAGACTGATCTCGGGAGCTCCCTCGATCGACGCTGGACGGGTTTGCATCGCGACCCAGTCGTTGTGTTTGAGCGATAGTTCAAAGGTGTCCTCGCAGGACACCAATCGCTCATCCGATGAGAGCTCATTGAGTAGCGCAGTCATCAGCGTGGTCTTGCCAGCCTGGGTTGCCCCGGCAATCAGCATGCTCTTTTGCGAATTCATGGCCGCTGTCAAAAACTCTCGCTGGGCACCAGTGATTACCGACTGTGCCTGGAGATCTTCGAGTCGGGTAAGTGACTTTCGAAACTTTCTGATGTTTATCGACCAGTGCGCTCTGGTGACCTCGGGTATCACAACGTGAAGTCTCGATCCATCGGTCAGCGCCGCATCGACATAAGGCGTGATGCGATCGATGCGGCGACCTGAATCCTTGAGCATGCGAAATACAAGTGAGCGGATCTGGGCAAATGAGAGTTCGAGCTCGACCCGGTGATGACCACTTGAGTCAAAGTAGTGAATCTCGTTTGGTCTATTGATCCAGATCTCTTCGATGCCAGGGTTATCCATGTAGGGCTGAAGCTGACCGAGACCCGTGAGCTCGGTGATAGCTAGCTCGAAGAGCTCACTCTCACTTCGCTCCAAGCCGCGCTTCTCGGCCTGAGCATCGATGGCCAGTAGGGATGCAGTTTCAACATTTTGTTTGCCGCTGAGGATCAGTCGCCTCGAAGATTTCAGAATTTCGGTTATGTCACTCACGCCCGAAGCATTTCAAAAACAGCTATTTCTTACTTCGAGTTTTCCACAGCGAGATTTTTCGCTAAGCTATCCGAGTTCCATGCGGGTGTGGCGAAATTGGCAGACGCACCAGATTTAGGTTCTGGCGCCGAGAGGCGTGGGGGTTCAAGTCCCTTCACCCGCACAAAAGGCCCTGTTTACAGGGCCTTTTTTCTTACCTAAAACTTAAGTTTTATCTGCTGTTACTTAAGGTTATATGGCTAAACTTAAGTAATGAACGCAAAACCTGCACTTTTCTGGCCCAGTGCTGGGCTTGAGTCTCAGAAATGGGATGCCGCCCCGGAGTACGCCTCGAGGCGGGCGAGACTTGCCGCACGAGGTCCATTTCAGAGTGCCGTTCCGCCGCTAATTGCAAGACAAATCCTGACGCTCGACTCTGAGCTCTCTGCGGAGTTGGAACATGCCACCGGTGAGCTAATCCGCTTTGATGCAATGCAGGGGCTCTCCGCTCCGCTCTCGTCGATTCTGCTTCGATCAGAGAGCGCATCGAGCTCTGAGGTAGAGAATCTAACCGCCTCAGCCAAACAAATTGCGCTTGCCGAGATTCAAAATAAGCCCACTCCCAACGCCGCGCTAATAGTGGATAACGCGTCAGCTATGCGCGCTGCCGTGAGTCTTGAAGCAAGCGCGGCTCCAGAGGCAGTTCTCGGCATGCACAGAGCATTACTCGAGAGATCAAGGCCCGACATCGCCGGTGTTTACAGAACTCGGCCGGTTTGGATTGGTGGTCTTAGCCCGCATACGGCCGTATTCGTTGGCCCAGATCACCGCAGGATCTCAGAGTTGATGACCGACCTTGATGCCTTCATAAATCGATTTGACTTGCCCAGGCTGGCTCAAATTGCGATCGCTCATGCTCAGTTTGAGACCATTCACCCGTTTGAAGATGGGAATGGTCGCACTGGGCGTGCACTGGTTCAGGTCCTTCTGCGCAAATATGGCCTTGCGACACAGTCCACCATCCCTGTCTCGGCAGGGTTGCTGTCTAAAGTGTCGAATTACTTCGAGGCACTAAATCAATATCGCTCAGGAGATGTTAGGCCGATCCTGGAAGCTTTTGTGCTTGCAAGTTTGAAGGCAGTGGATTTGGGTACCGAGCTTGTGAATGAAATTACTGAGGCAAACGAGCTACATTCTCAACTTTGCACCGATAGAGAAGGTTCGGTAGCCAGACGTCTCATTCCACTTCTGAGCCAACACCCTGCCTTGGACGGCTCCTTGGTGCAGGAGCTTTTGGGTGTTTCCCAACCATCCGCGCTCGCTGGACTGACCAGGTTGTCCGAGCAGGGGATTTTGTTGCCAGCGAACGACAAAAAGCGCTCCAGGATCTGGGTTGCCCCGAGAATCCTAGAAGCGCTTGATGTCTTTGCCGCTAAAGCGCGGCGCGGTTAGTGCTTGGTGATGTTTACCGTGTTGGCCTTGTGGTCGATCTCGAAGCGGTATGGTCCGCGGTGAATAACCTCAGCGTGCGCTGAGCCCTCTGCCTTGATGCCGAGATCAGCCGCGATGCCCGAGAAGAACTTCTTCTGAGACTCCAGAGTGAGCTCAGTTCCCTGATACCAAGCGGTTGAAGAGCCGAGGTTGCGCTTAGCAATCGCCACTGAGCCATCAACATCGCTACCTGCAAAGCTCGCTACCATCTCGGCACCGTTGAGCCTTGATAGCTCGCTCCATAGCTTGGCCTGAAGACCGTTGGAGAGCGTGAGGGTTTGGTCTGGTCGAAGCGGGTAGAACTCTTCGACATAGACACCGATTAGCTCCTTCACAAGCTGACCGCCGTAGCCACCGAGCTTGACCCTCAGGGTGCGGTCAGAGATGTTGGAGAAGTAACCAACTACCAAGTTGCCGCCCTGTTTGGCATAGCTTGAGAACTCGGCCTCCTGAGTCTCAGAGAGCATGTGAACCATTGGCATCAGAACCAACTTGTACTCAGCTAGCTCTGCCGCAGTGGCATCTGGGTGGACGAAATCGACTCTCAGACCTGACTCCCAAAGTGAGCGATACCAGGTGGCAACGGTCTCTGGGTAGCTGAGGTCCTCCGTCGGCATGTTTGCCTGCATCAAAGCCCAGAACTGCTCGTAGTCGTAGACCATGGCGATCTCTGCCTTATCGGTTTCATACTGCGAGATCTCAGGGTGTGCCTTGAGAAGCGCTCCCAGCTCGGACACCTCGCGATAAACCCTGGTGTCCTCACCGGCGTGTGGCACCAGTGCCGAGTGGAATCGCTCGGAACCAGCCTGCCCCTGACGCCACTGGAAATACATTGCGCCCTGAGAACCACGTGCCACAAAGCCCATGGAGTTGCGCTTTTCCTGGCCTGGGGTTTTGGCGTAGTTTCTTGGCTGCCAGTTCACTGCCGATGAGCTGTGCTCCATCAGTAGCCACTGCTTACCCTTTGCAAAACCACGAGTCAGATCCGCCTGCTGAGCAAGGTCGATGTAGTTGTGTGGATCGTGCTGAGCGAGGTAGTGGTCGGTTGAGACAAAGTCAACCTCCTTGGCCCACTCGAAGTAGTCCATCGCGTAGGTGAACTTAATCGACATGAAGTTGGTGGTGACGGGGTTTACCTGGTCAAAGCGCTTGATGATATCGCGCTCCATCTTGAAAAGCTCAAGGGTCACATCAGATGAGAAGCGCTTGAAGTCAATTTGCTGGCCCGGGTTTGGGTGAGTGCCATCCGGTGTTCTGGATGGCACTGGCACCTCGTCAAAGCTGTAGTAACGCTGTGACCAAAAGTCGGTGCCCCAGCTGCTGTTTAGCTCCTCGATTGAGGCGTAGCGCTTGCGGAGCCAATTCTGGAAAGCCTGCTTGGTCTGATCGCAGTAGCAGTAGGGTGCGTGGCAACCGTACTCATTGTTCACGTGCCACATCACAACCGCCGGGTGCTTGGCATAGCGCTCGGCTAGTTTTTCAACCAGCTGAGCCGCCTTGGTGCGGTAAACCTCACTTGCAGCACAGTAGGCCTGACGACCACCGTGAACCAAGGTCACACCATCGAAGTTCACCGGCAATACCTCCGGGTACTTCTTGGTGAGCCAAGCAGGTGGTGAAGCGGTGGCAGTTGCCATATCAATCGAGATGCCGCCTTCGTGCAGCATCTGAATGATCTCGTCTAGCCAGGAAAAGTCGTACTGACCTTCAGAACGCTCAATGTTGGCCCAGGAGAAAATACCCAGTGAGACTAGGTTCACTCCCGCCTTTTGCATAAGGCGAATGTCATCCGCCCATACCTCTTTGGGCCACTGCTCTGGGTTGTAGTCGCCACCAAAGTGCAGGTGATTTGCTTTCAGCATTTAGATTGCCTCGATTTCTATCAGTAGAGCGTTTTCTGGGAACAAGATTGGTGCGCGAAGACCCTGAGTCATCAGTAGCGACCCCGAGAGTGTTACTCCCTCAAACCACTGAACCTGAGCTCTTTGCAGATACTTAGGTTCACCGGCTGGGAAGACTGCTTTGACTTTGTAGTTTCGGTCTGGCTCAAGTGAGGCAAAACGAATTCCCGCTGAGCGAGACTCTTGCGCCGCTTCCAAAAGGGCGTAGGCAAAGATGCCGCGTGAGCCATCCTGAGCCAAGACTCCATGCACAAACGCCGAGTCGGTGGTCTCTACTCGGATCATCTTGCCCGAGTGGATCAACTCGCGGTTTTGTTTGTAGTAGCTGACCCAGTTCTTTAGGTGCTCGCGCTCCTCAGCGGTGGTTTGGGTGATGTCCCACTCCAGACCCGCATGACCAAACAGTGCCGTGATAGCTCGGAACGAGAGGTTCTGAGTGCGATAGGTGGTGTGAGCGGTGGTTGGCCCGATGTGGCTACCCAAAAGCTCCGGTGGAATACCAAACTGGGTGTAGCGCTGAATGTACTGACGCTCTAAAGCATCGTTGCAGTCCGAGGTCCAGAAGCGGTCGGCGTGCTGTGCCATACCGAAGTCGATGCGACCGCCACCGGATGCACAGCTTTCAATCTCGAGACCTGGGTGGCGACGCTTGAGTTCATCAAAGAGTCGGTAGATGGCCTCAGTTTGGTCGTGAACCGCAGCTTTGTTTTCGTGGCCGGGTTCAAGAATGAACTTATTGTGATCCCACTTGATGTAGGCGATGTTGTATTCGCTCAACAGCGCCGAAGTCTGCTCCAGGACATGCTCGTAGGCACCTGGGTGAGTGATGTCCAAAACGTGCTGTCTTCTTCCCTCGGGTGGCACGCGGCCATGGGAGTTCAAAATCCACTCGGGATGCTCGCGATACAGGTCGCTATCGACCTGAACCATCTCCCCCTCAAACCAAAGACCGAATTCCATGCCGTTGGCATTTACCTTTTCAATCAGCGGTCCAAGGCCCTGTGGCCACACATCCTCGGATACCACCCAGTCACCCAAACCACGGTGGTCATTTCTTCGTGACCCAAACCAACCGTCATCAAGCACGAAGCGTTCGACACCGATTTCTTTGGCGACATCCGCTAGCTCAGAGAGTTTTTCAAGGTTGTGATCAAAGTAGACCGCTTCCCAAACATTGAGAGTCAGTGGTCTTGGGCGAATGTTAGTTGGGTGATTTGGCCTTGCTCTTAGCCAGCGATAGCTGCGATCGGTGATCTCATCAAATCCATGTGCCGAGTAGATGATTGCAACATCTGGAGTTGTATAACTCTCGCCCTTAGCCAAGATAACCTCGCCGGGGAGCAAAAGTTCGCTGGAGAACATGGTTACCCGGCCACCGGGTTGCTTTTCAATCTGGTGACGCAGGTTGCCAGAGAAGAGAATGCCCATGGCGTAGACCTCGCCGTGTTGGTAACCAGCGCCCTTGGTCATCGCAAGCTGCATGATGGTGTAGTCGTGAGAGGAGCGACCCTCACGCAGCTCCCGCGAGAAGATGCCCGACTGAATCTCTCGGCGCTGCGGTTGACGCTCCTTGATCCAGCGACCGGTGAAGTCCATGGACTCTGTAATTTGATCTGGTAGTGGTAGTGCAACCGATAGCTCATCAACCACGTAAGGAGCTGAGCCCAAATTCGTGATTTGGTTACTGGCCAGCACCACACCACCAGGCTTGATTTCAAACTTGGCCAAAAGCTCTAGGCCTGCCGCCACATCCTGAGCCTTGATCTGAATGCTGGTCGCATTGGATTCAGCTGACACGAGGTCGAGCTTGTGAGAGAAGTCAGCGCCAGCGCGGTGGCCCAAGATAGCGGGCTTGCCGATGTTGCCTCGTGAGTTTTCCCGCCAGAGTCCTAAAAAGGCTGGGTCATCTAGCTCTGCGTGAGCAACCGGCTCCATGCGTGCCCTAACCAAGTCGGCGGTGGAGGAGATGTTTCCCAAGGCTGCACCGAGATGAAGAATTTCTGGGGTGCCGGTGGAGAAATCAATGAGTAGCGAGACTCCGTCTTTTGAAATGTGGGCAAAAGCTGGGATGCTCAACTTGTTTCCTTCGCTAACTACACGGTAGATGCAATTGCAGTGCGATAAATCTACGCCCAAAAAAGTAAAAAACCGCACTAAAAGCGACAGAAGTAATCACTCCGTTAGCAAATCATTCAATTCCGAACTCCAATTGCCGCTAGCCTTTTGCCATTGAACTGAGGTGATTACGTGTTAGCAGCGCAGCGCAAGGCCAGAATCCTGGAGGAGGTTGGCCAAAAGGGGGCAGTTCGCATCTCAGAGATCGCAGATGCTCTCAAGGTTTCTGAAGTTACGATTCGTCGCGATGTAGAAGCTCTAGCGGCCCAGGGTTTGGTGAACAAAGTTCACGGTGGCGTTACAGCTAACTCGCTCTCTTCGACCCTTGAGCCACCATTCGCCACGAACTCAATGCGTGAGCAAAACGCCAAAAACGCAATTGCCACAGAGGCGCTCAAGCTTGTGAAGCCGGGAATGGCAGTTGCCCTAATGGGTGGTAGCTCGGTCTACTCCCTAGCCCAAAAACTTCGTGAGGTTCCTCACCTCACGATTGTCACTAACTCGGTGCCAATCTCTGACCTATACGCCCAAGAGCAGCGCGGAGATCAGACCGTGGTGCTAACCGGAGGTTTCAGAACCCCAACCGATTCTTTGGTGGGAAAGATCACCTCGGAGGTGTTCTCTAGATTCAACCTCGACTTAGTTTTCATGGGCACCTTCGGCATGCACGGTGATTTTGGTTTCAGCTCACCGAATTTGATGGAGGCTGAAACCAACCGCGATGTGATTCAGCGAGCGGCTCAGTTTGTTGTGCTCGCCGACCACACCAAGTGGGGAGGCCGCGGCTTCACATCATTTGCCTCATTAGAGGACGCCGATGTGGTGATCACCACCGACGGCATCAGCCCCGATGCTTTGAAGACCCTGAAGTCTCGAGTCAAAGACGTTCGCGTAGCTAGCCTTTAGGCAGCGTCAAAGAGAACAAATAGCTGCCGATTGGTTTTCCAAATCTGATCGCAACTTTTGCAAGGTGTCCCTGCTCGGTAAAGCCAAATTTCTTGTGAATCGCGATTGAGGCATCCGCTCCACGATCTGCAATTACCGCGATTATCTCCCTAATGCCCAAAGCTTTCGCTTTTGAAATCAAGGCGGTCATCAACTTTGACCCAAAACCCTTGGAGGTGGCGGGAGCGGACAGGTAGATGCTGGTCTCCACCACCTTCTGGTAGCCGGCTCGCTGACGCCAGGGCTGCAGATAGGCAAAGCCAATTACCTCTCCCCCGCGATCGAGAACCAAAAATGGCAGTTCCAACTTGGTCAATAGCTCGTGCAGCTCGGTCCAGTGCCTCAGGTCAAGTGGCTTGTCATCAAAGGTGATCGAGGTGTTGCGAATGAAGTAGTTGTAGATGTCCTTGATGGCGGGGAGATCCTCATACCGAGCATCCCGAATTGTCTCGGTGATGGGTTCAGGCTGTGGCTTTTGCCTCAGCTTTCGAACCAGCCGCCATCTAGTCTCGGAATCCACCGCTAGCAGCTCCAATCAATCTCAGGTTCGCCCAACTCTAGAAGCAGTTTGTTACAGGCAGAAAACGGTTTTGAACCAAAGAAGCCGCGATAGCTTGAAAGCGGAGATGGATGGGCGGATGAAATCACCCGAGCATCTTTCAAAACCGGTGCCAACTCCTGAGCCTTTTGCCCCCAGAGAATTGCCACTAGTTTTTCGCCTCGAACCCTGCATAGAGCCGCAACCGCGGCTTGAGTGAACTCCCCCCAACCAAAGTTCAGGTGAGCGGCGGAGTTGTTGGCCGAGGTTGAAAGGTGTCTATTTAGAAGCATCACACCTCTTTGGGCCCAAACCGAGATGTCTGCGGTCTTGACCATCGTCACACCCAAATCAGAGCGCAACTCTTTGAATATGTTGCCAAGCGTTGGAGGTAGCGGCTTAGTTTCTGGCGGGACCGCGAATGCCAGGCCGATTGCATGCTCTGGGGTTGGATAAGGATCCTGGCCCAGAATCAAAACTCGGTAGTGCTCGGGTGGAAAATCGAATGCTCGCAGCAGGTTATTTCGCTGCGGAATCGAGTCTGGATCC
>JACCDZ011579208.1_pt1 | contig 13448 bp, 12 predicted proteins | sample 7449551 | NCBI WGS metagenome assembly JACCDZ01 (sample SAMN15323452, study PRJNA562643) | freshwater metagenome | isolation source: river surface water | place: USA:Blue River Watershed | collected 2017-08-18
ATGGTCACATCTTTGTAGGCAGGCTGTTTGGCCAAGTCATCAATGATGGGTTTTTGTGCCTTGCATGTGGGGCACCATGGCGCACTGACATCAACGACAACAGATTTGCCTGCCTGAGCCAGACTGTTAAATTCTTGTTGCGTGTAAGGTTTGATGTCTCCTGCTGTTGCCAGAAGTGCTGCGCTGGAAAGCAAAAAGGCTGCTGATGTTTTGAGAAAGTTCATGGTTCGCTCCTGTTCAGTTTGGGTGATGGGGTTAGTGCTTGGGTTTGAAGGTTTTTTGAATCTGGGTCACATAGGCCGTCAAGTCAGCCAGTTCTTTGGAGTTCCAAGGCAAGGGTTTTGCTTGCATGGGCATCACCATGCAAGCCTGGATCATTTCATCAAGATGAATTGACTTGATGCCCATATCGTCATTGGCCATCGCCACCTTGTGGGGATAAGGCTTAGCGAAGCTTTCCGAGAATGAGGCGTGGTTGGCGTGACATGTGGCACAGGACATGCCGTTGGTTGAGAGTTTTTTTTCTACAAACAGCCTTTCACCTGCGGCAGCATCGCCTGCTTTGGGTTTGTATCCGGCAGGTCTCACTGCTGTAGCGCCTGCAGCGTTTTGAGCAAAGCTTTCAGCAGAGCCAAGCGCTGATGCAACTAAGACCAGGGTTAGGACAAATCGGGTTCGTTTTGTCATGGGTGTCTCCTTTCGTTGAACACCTCTAAGAGGGGGAATCCAGCACAAACGGTTCGCCAGCAGAAAAATATTTTTTTGTCGCGAACCGTACTGCAGTCGCAGACCCTCTTAGTTCCCGGGGAAGCGAAAAGCCACCTCACATTCACCCACTTACTTCTGAAGGAATCAAAATGAAGACAAGTCTGAAACTGGCCTCTCTGGCCGCCCTGACTACCGCTACTCTGGCTCTGCCGGTTGCCGCACAAAACACGAACTCGGCAGCCAAATGTCAGCCTGCTGCCGCAGCCAAGTGTGGCGCTCGCAAATGCTCGGCCAAATGTGGTGCCAAAAAATGTGCGCCAGCTGCCAAATGTGCAGCCAGCAAATGCGCTCCGAAATGCGGAGCTAAGTGCGCTCCCAAATGCGGCGCTAAAAAATAATGGGAATACGGCAAGCGCAGATGAAAGCAGAAATGAAGACCCTTCGATCAGCCGGTCTGCGCTTGCTTCAGACCTACGCGGATCTTTCTGATAGCAAGGGTCATCTGCTGGATGAGGTATTGGGCGATGCGGTGCCTCTGCAATGGGCGCATTACCCGCCTGACGATGCCATTGACTTGTCAAGTGGGTTTCAATGGTTCTACCACTCCCACAGCCTGGAAGACAGGCCTGAGGGTTCAGAGCATGGACACATTCACTTGTTTGCAAGACGCCCTCTATGGTCGAGGCGCTTGCAATCGCGCTCTGAGATTGAATTTCGCAGAATTTGCGGGAGTGAAAACACTCAGACGCACACACGACATCTGCTTGCCATTGGATTGAACACCAAGGGATTGCCCATCTCCTTGTTCACAGTGAACAGTTGGGTGACGGGCGACCAGATGCTTTCCACAAAATTGACGATGCAACTGCTCGCGTCGATTCAACTCAAGACAGGTCATCCTAGAGTCGACGCTGTGATTGAGAGTGTGGTTCATCTGTGCTTGCCTGAAGTTGAGAGTGTGTTGCAGAAAAGAGATGCAAAGTTAGCGTCATTCACTGGGGCCAACAAGCTGCAGGATTTAGGGCTTGAGCTGTTGTCGGAGTTGCCCATTGATTTAGACGAAAAACTAAAGCATTTAATGTGAATCTTGCTGGTTTGCGTTGCTCTGCAACACGCGCAGCACAACACTCAAATCAGAGCCGTTAAACGAAGGGTGCGGTCCCACTGTCTCAAAAGGCAATCCAGCGCGGTTGATCCAGCAGGTCTTGAACCCATACCAGGTAGCGCCCATGACATCCCAGCCGTTGGAGGACACAAAAAGCAATTCGTCAGTGGCAATGCTCAGAGACTTTGAGGCAAGAGCGTAGGCTTGTGGGTGTGTCTTGAATTGCCTGACTTGTTCTACTGAAATCAGGTGATCCAGATAGGGCGTCAAGCCAGAGTGATCCGCCGCAGATTGAAGCATTTGAGGGGAGCCGTTAGAGAGGATGGCCATAGGCAATCCCATTTCACTCAGCTTTTGCAGGACGCCTTTGCATTCAGGAAAAGCATCCAGCTGTGCATACTGATCCATCAACCTCTTGAGGTCTTGTTGATCGTATTGCAGCCCCAGCTTTTGAAGGCTGTATTCAAGAGCCGCCAGGGTCAGATCCCAAAAGGGCTGGTAGTGACGGCTTCCATTGATGTCAGGATCTGACAATGAAACCAGTCGGGAATATTCGATCTGTTTGTCGCGCCATAGTGAAGTGATGGCTGCCCCCGATCCGGGATACATCGTTTCAGCCAGACGCCCGATCGAGTACACATCAAACAAAGTGCCATAGGCATCGAACACCAGCCCGTGAATTTTGGACATCACCCACCCCCTCTTTGAGTATGTAAATCGAATTTGCGCTGGATTTGAAATCTCTGCTCTGCAGTGGCTCCAGAGTAGCTGAAGCTCACCTTCATGGAGGGGATAGACAAGAGAGCGATTTTTCTGTCTTGAAGAACTTCCCAGCTCAGTTGCAGATGCCCCAAATCCCAGCGCGCAAGACACTGTCGCTGCCGCTTATCAATCTCCATTGATGCACCGACCAAGGCATCTGGCAACCAGCGCAGCAAATCGGCCTGGCTACAGCCCATGGTTCTGTCAAAGCGCTCTGGAATCTGGGATGGGGTCATGTGCGGTTAAGCCACTTTGTAAGCGGCGAATCGTTCATCGACTTCTGTTGCAAACGCGTGGTTCGTGTAGTTGCTGAGCACTTTCACGGCCACAGCAAGAATGATGTTGAGCACATGACTCTCGGTGTAGCCCGCGTCCAGGAAGGCGGTGACTTTTTCAGCAGAGGGTTGGCCAAGGTGCTTGACCATGTCCTGTGTCAAGGCGAAAAGTGCAGCTAGCCGTGCATCAGCAATGGGCTGGCTTGTGCGAATGGCCTGCAAGACGTCTGCTGGCACGCCAGACATCTTGTCGGCAATCATGCTGTGCGCTGCGGTGCAGTATTTGCACCCGTTGGTTTGGCTCACGGCCAGAAACACCACTTCCTGCTCCGTAGGCGTGAAGCCCGAGTCTTTGCGGAACAGTCCATACCCATGCAGGTAGGTGCTCAGCACCCCAGGCACGTTGGCCATGTTGGCGTACATGTTCGGGATGAAGCCCACTTGCTTTTGGGCGGACTCCAGAATTTCCTTTTGCGCGCCAGTGGCGGTCTCAAGGTTTAGGGCTGGCAGTGATTTGAGGTAGCGGTTCGACATGATCATCTCCATTGAAAGAGATGATATTTTGGGTATTTGATGTCCATTCGTGGATACCATTCATCTCGAAAATTCGACGAATCATCCCAAATCAGGAGTTTCAGGCTCACTTTGGGCTTGAAGCCATTGCATCGGTGAACAGTTGAACTCTCTGGCAAAGGCCCTGGCAAGTGCGCTCGAACTTCCGTAGCCAACTTCTTCAGCGATGCGTTTGAGTGCCAGCCCCTTTTTCATCAGCTTTTGCGCAAGCATCAACCGCCATGAGGCCAGATAGTTGGCAGGTGTTGTCCCTGTCCGCGCTTTGAAATGCACAGCAAATCGGGCACGAGACATGCCCGCAGTCTCTGCCATGTCCTCCAGTGTCCAGGCACGAGAGGGCTCATCGTGCATAGCCTGCATCACTTTGGCGATTCGGACATCGGCCAGTCCAGCGAGCGTGCCGCTGGAGGCCACGCCGTGGGCGATGCAATGTCTGAGCAACCGGATGATGAGAATCTCGCAGAGTCGATCCAGTGCAGCCTGTTGGCCATCCCCAGAGTTGAACGCTTCCTCCACCATCAGATCCAGGAGTTTTTCAATCCCTCGCGTTTCCGACAGCTTGATCAGCACACAGTCAGGAAGAGAGTCAGTGATGGGATTGGCACCGCCTCCATCGAAAAAAACAGTGCCACAAATCACCTCCGCGCCCGCCTGGTTGTCGGCCATAAGTCTGTGATCATCCGGGCGTGGCAAAAAAACCAAGCTGGGCTCAGTGATTTCAAATTGCTCACGCTTCGACCCGATAAGTTCGACCACGCCGTGCCTGATCACATGAAGGTGACCACGCATTGGGTCTTTATCGAAGTCATGACGGCCACAGATGTTGCCTGTGTAGAACACACCCGCGTGAAGCGAGAAATGACGCAGTAATGAGTCTAGGGGGTTCATTGCATGAGACGAATAGTATATTTCCGTGATATTTTAATAGCCATATGTCTCAATGAATCTAGATCCCTAAGTGTTTACTCGAGCAAAATGACAGTTGGGTCAAGTAAGTGCCAATATCAAATGGGCTAAAAAAATCATTGTGGGGTGTTGAGTCTGAGAAGGACTGCAATGGGTCGATTTCAGTCACTGATTTGAAGTGGTGGTGATAGCCTGACTCCCTTCTCAACACGCTAGCCAACGAGAGGAATCAACAGACCGTAATTCTCCAATTTGGACAGGCTGGCCGTTAAAAAGTTGAGCTAAAGTTTCATTTTGTAAGTTACGCACTGCATACGCAACTACCGGCAACCAGATAGCAAGCGCCGTTGGTGTGGACTTGAACCAGGGTCCACAGCCCACCACCATTTGCAACGACAAAGGCCGCTAGGTTTCAGCACCTAGCGGCTTTTTATTAGAAAAATGTCGGTAAGGCGCATGAGCCGCAGAATGCCTATAAGGGCGGATATCGAATTAAGTTGCACAGTTTCAAGTGCGCCATCAATAAGGAAATAAGGCAGGCGCTGGATCGCCTCAACTTCAAGTAATTGAAATAGACTTGTAATGTTTCTTATGGGAACAAATGTCCAAGAATTTGTACATAACCCATAGTGACTAATATTTCAATACTTTCCGAATCAACAACATCAACCCATGCATTGGATCGCCCCCTCCGAAAAAGACTCCGCCACCACCACGCTTGAAAAGCGCCTTTGGGATGCTGCCGACCAGTTTCGTGCCAATTCGGGTCTCAAGCCACAAGAGTATTCCGGCCCCATCCTGGGCTTGATCTTCTTGCGCTTTGCAGAGGTGCGCTTCACCGCACAGCACACTAAGCTGGCCGAGGCAGGAGCCAGTTCACGGCGCAGCAGCCGAATTGATGAGCCTGCGGCATACCATGCCGAGGGCATCTTGTACCTCAGCCAAGAAGCGCGCTATGAATACCTTCTGACCCTGCCGGAAGCGGTGGACATTGGCGGCAAGGTTAATGCTGCCATGCGCGACATTGAAAAGTACAACCCGCAACTTGCCGGTGTGCTGCCCAAAACCTACAACCTGTTCACCGGCACCTTACTCAAAGAGTTGCTCAAAAAGGTGTCCGAGATTCCAGCCAGCCTGGACTATGACGCCTTCGGTCGTATCTACGAATACTTCCTGGGTGAGTTCGCCATGACCGAGGGGCAGGGTGGTGGCGAGTTTTACACGCCCAGTAGCATCGTCAAACTGCTGACCGAGGTCATTGAACCCTTCCATGGCCGCATCCTCGACCCGGCCTGCGGCTCCGGCGGTATGTTTGTTCAGTCTGCCCGCTTTGTGGCCGAACACCAAAAGAACCCCGCTGCCGAGCTGGCCATCTGCGGTGTTGAAAAGACGGATGAAACCGGGCGTCTGTGCCGCCTTAATTTGGCCGTGCATGGGCTGGAGGGCGACATCAAGCACGGCGGAAACGTCAACAGCTACTATGACGACCCGCACACGGCCACCGGACAGTTTGACTTCGTGCTGGCCAATCCGCCCTTCAACGTCAACGCTGTAGACAAAGAGCGCTTGTCTGGCATGGTGGGGGCCGGTCGCCGTTTCCCGTATGGCCTACCTCGCACCGACAACGCGAACTACCTTTGGATTCAGCTTTTCTATTCATCGCTAAATGACAAAGGCCGCGCCGGTTTCGTCATGGCCAACTCGGCGTCCGATGCCCGTTCCAGCGAGCAAGAGCTGCGGCAACAGTTGATCAACGCACGCGCCGTGGACGTGATGGTCGCCGTTGGCCCCAACATGTTCTACACCGTCACGCTGCCCTGCACTCTGTGGTTTCTAGACAAAGGCAAGGCTAAAACCAAACGTGCCAACACCGTGCTGTTCATCGACGCCCGCCACATTTACCGCCAGATCGACCGCGCCCACCGCGACTGGACACCCGCGCAAATCGGCTTCATTGCCAACTTGGTGCGCCTCTACCGTGGCGAGGCGATAGATACCAACCAGGGCGGCAAAGAAGCCGAGACCAAGATCAAAGAGATGTTTGGCGATGTGTCCGCCTATGCCGATGTTCCCGGACTGTGCAAGGCCGCCACGCTGGCTGAGATTGAAGCCCAGGACTGGTCCCTGAATCCTGGCCGTTATGTGGGAGTAACCCCTGGTGAGAATGTGAGCGATGAAAATTTCAACATGCAGTTTGAGGCTTTAAATGAAGAGCTTGTGATGCTGAATACTCAGGCGCGGGATCTGGAGCAGGCGATTGCTCTAAATGTTGCAGGAATTTTGGCTGCGTGATGATGACTAGCGACTGGCGAACAATCACTGTCTCTGACCTTGGCCGCATCGTTACGGGTAAGACACCACCCACAGCCAAGCCATATCTTTATGGTCTTGGCTATCCATTCATCACCCCAACTGACATCGGTAGCCTGCGTTACTGCGAGCCAACTAGGCAGCTATCGGAAGAAGGTCGTGAATCTCAGCGCAATTTGCTTCTTCCTGCAAAGACGGTATGCGTCACTTGCATAGCTTCCATTGGCAAGATGTGCATGACAGTTCGGCCATCGTTCACCAACCAACAAATCAACTCTATTGTCGTTGACGAGTCACGTCACGACCCTTTTTTCGTTTACTACCTACTACAAACTCGAATTGAGCACCTTAAGGCAATTGCTGGCGGCGCAGCAACGCCAATCATCAACAAGTCAACTTTCTCTCAGATCGAAATCAACATCCCCCCTCTAGCAACCCAACAACGGATCGCGAGGATCCTATCGGTCTACGACGAACTTATCGAGAACAGCCAGCAGCGCATCAAGATTCTGGAGTCGATGGCCCGAGCCCTCTACCGCGAATGGTTCGTTCACTTCCACTTCCCCGGCTCTGAGAACCATCCCCGTGTTGCGTCTGTGCTTGGGGATATTCCTTTGGGCTGGGAGGTGAAATCGTTTGGGGATCTTCTTGTCTCTATGACTGGCGGTGATTGGGGGAGTGAGCAATCAGAAGACCGTGACACTGAGGAAGTGATTGTTGTACGAGGTGCCGATTTCGATGAAGTTGCCTATGGTGGGCAAATTCGCTCTCCTGTTCGATACATCAAGTCCTCCAGCTTTCTTTCTCGCGGCCTTAAAGTAGGTGACGTGATTATTGAAAATTCAATCAATGCCAAAAGCAGGAGTGTTGGAACGACTTTGCTTGTAGATAGACATGTTCTGAAGCGGCTAGGTCACGATGCGATTGCCGCAAGTTTTTGTAAAGTGCTTCGACCCCATGATCCGAAGCTTGCCCCGCTTGTACACCTACGGGCACGTCATCTTCGAGAAGATGCACGAATGGAATATTTTCAGAACGTTGCAGCTAACGGAATCGCGAACTTTCAGGCCCAAAAATTTGCAAAAGAAGAAGGACTAATTCTTCCGAAAGATGACGCGGTACTAACTAAATTGATTGAGCCAATCACATTGATTTTTCAGCGCATCGGTGTCGCCGCAGATCAACTCTCAAACCTCCGCCGTACCCGCGACCTGTTGCTGCCGCGCCTGGTGTCAGGCCAAATCGACGTTGACGCCACCCCATGAGCATCCACGCCTACACCGAAGACCAACTCGTTGAGCAACCCGCAATCGGGCTGTTTGCCACGTTAGGCTGGCAGACGGTGTCGGCGATGGAAGAGACCTTTGGCGCAGGCGGCACCTTGGGCCGTGAGACCAAAGGCGAGGTGGTGTTGGTTCCCCGCCTGCGTGCTGCACTTACCCAACTGAACCCGACAATCCCTACCGAGGCCATCACCGCCGCCGTGGATGAACTGGCCCGCGACCGCTCAGCTATGAGCTTGGAAGCCGCGAACCGTGAGGTGTATGCGCTACTCAAGGACGGCATCGCAGTATCTGTGCCCGATCATGAGAACGGCGGCCAAAAGACCGAGCGCCTCCGCGTGGTGGACTGGCAGCAGCCGCAGAAAAATGATTTTTTGCTAGTCAGCCAGTTCAGCGTGACCGGCGCGCTTTACACCTGCCGCCCGGATTTGGTTGGTTTTGTGAATGGTCTGCCTTGGGTGGTGATTGAGCTTAAAAAGCCAGGAGTACCAGCACGCGCCGCCTTTGATGAAAACCTGACCCACTACAAGCAGCAGGTGCCCAACCTTTTTTGGTTCAACGCGCTGATGATGGCCAGCAACGGCACAGACAGTCGTGTTGGCTCTCTCACCGCCGATTGGAGCCGCTGGGTGGAGTGGAAGCGGATTGGGCGCGAAAACGAGCCGCGCCGCGTGTCGCTGGAAGTCATGCTGCGTGGCACCTGCGACACCACCCGTCTGCTCGACTTGGTTGAGAACTTCACGCTTTTCTCTGAACACAAGGCTGGGCTGGTCAAGATCATTGCGCAGAACCATCAGTTTTTAGGTGTGAACAACGCCATCGTTTCTATGCTGGACGCTCGAGAAATGGGGCATGGACGAGGCGGCGTGTTCTGGCAAACGCAGGGCAGCGGTAAGAGTTTCTCCATGGTGTTCTTTGCTCAAAAGGTATTGCGCACCTTGCCCGGCAACTGGACATTTGTGCTGGTAACTGACCGCGTAGAGTTGGACGAGCAGATTGCCAAAACTTTCAAGACCACCGGTGCAGTAAGCGAGGCAGAGGGTGAAGAATGCCATGCCGCAAGTGGAGCACACCTTCGCGAGCTTCTGCGCGGCAACCACCGCTATGTCTTTACGTTAGTGCACAAGTTTCAAACGTCAGAGCTACTGTGCGGCCGATCCGACGTCATCGTGCTGACTGACGAGGCACACCGCAGTCAGTACGACACACTGGCTTTGAATATGCGTTCGGCCTTGCCAAATGCCATGTTTTTGGCCTTTACTGGTACGCCACTGATTGCGGGTGAGGAGCGCACTAAAGAATTGTTTGGCGACTATGTTTCGATCTACGACTTTCAGCAGTCGATTGAAGACGGGGCCACGGTGCCGCTGTTTTACGAGAACCGAACTCCCGAGCTGCAACTGGTCAATCCTGATTTGAACGAAGACATCTACCAACTCATTGAAGATGCCGAGCTTGATCCCGAGCAAGAGGCCAAGCTAGAGCGGGAACTCGGTCGCCAGTTTCACTTGATCACCCGCGACGACCGACTGGAGACCGTGGCAAAAGACATCGTTCGGCACTTTTTGGGGCGAGGCTTTGTGGGCAAAGCGATGGTGGTGTCCATCGACAAGGCCACCGCGCTCAAGATGCACGACAAGATCATGGCGTTGTGGGCGATAGAGACGGCCAAGGTGCAGAAGGAGCTGGGCGAGCTGGCTTATTTGCCACTAGCGCGGGGCATGACCCCTGAGCAAGCAAAGCGGGAAGCGCGCCGAGCCGAGCTTAAACAACGCCTTGACGTGTTGACTACCACCGATATGGCTCTGATAGTCTCGCCGGGTCAAAACGAGATCGCCCACATGCTGCAGCAAGGGCTGGACATCGAGCCGCACCGCAAGCGCATGAACGATTCGCAGCCGGGCTTAGACGATAAGTTCAAGGACACCGACGACCCGTTGCGGCTTGTGTTCGTGTGCGCCATGTGGCTCACCGGCTTTGACGCCCCAAGCTGCTCCACGGTGTACCTGGACAAGCCTATGCGCAACCACACGCTGATGCAGACCATTGCGCGTGCCAATCGTGTATTCCCCGGCAAGCACAGCGGTGTGATCGTGGACTATGCCAATGTGTTTACCTCGCTGGAGAAGGCGCTGGCCATCTACGGCGCGGGCAAAGACGGCAAAACTCCGGTCAAAGACAAACAACAACTGGTGGATGAGCTGCGTCGGTCGGTGGTGGATGCCACGGCCTTTTGCGATAAGCACGGGGTGAGTTTGACCGGTATGGAGGCGCTGGCTGGCGGCAGCCTGGAGCGCTTGCAGGCCATTGAAGATGGGATGAATGCGCTGATCTCACCCGACCCGTTGCGCCGCGATTTCTTTGGCCACGAGCGACTGGTCAGCACCCTCTATCGCGCCGTGAAACCTGACCCGGTGGCATTGGAGTTCTCCAGCCGCGTGGCCTGCCTGACCACATTGGCCGAAGCGATTCGTGCAAAGTTGAACCCTAACCCACCGGACATCACGCAGGTCATGGGGCAGATCAACGGGCTGCTTGACGAATCCATTACCGGCCACGCCATCCGCGAAGAAGGCCCTGCGCCGCTGGACTTGTCCAAAATCAACTTCGAGGCGCTGGCCTCAAAGTTCAAACAGTCCAAGCATAAGAACACCGACCTAGAGGTGCTCAAAGCAGCCATTCGCGCCCAACTGGAAAAAATGATCCAGCTAAACCGCACCCGCGCCGACTTTGCCGAGAAGTTTGAAGAGCTGATTGAGAGCTACAACGCAGGCAGCGCCACCATCGAGGCGCTATATGCTGAGTTGCTGAACCTGAGCAACAGTTTGAATGATGAACAGCAGCGCCATGTTCGCGAGAACATGAGTGAGGAAGAGCTGGTGATCTTCGACATCCTGACACGACCTGCGCCGGAGCTGAGCATCCAGGAACGTGCGGAGGTGAAAAAGGTGGCTAAACAGTTACTGGATAAGCTCAATGAATTGTTGGTCATCGATTGGCGCAAGAAGTCCAACGCACGGTCGCAACTCAAATTGTCTATCGAGGACACCCTGGACACTGGCCTGCCACGGGCTTACACGCCAGAGCTGTACCAACAAAAATGCTCTGCCATGTTCGAGCATTTTTATGAAAGTTATCCGCAGCGAGATAACAGTTTTTATCAGCCTTAGTTAAAAAAATAGAAAAAGGGGAGATGCCAATGGTTACAAGTATCGTCCGCAAAGAATCACCTTTAAAAAGTGAAGACACATCGATTCGGATTGATTCCACGAGCGAAGCTAGCAGTAGCCTTACTCCTGAATTAGTCATTGCTTTGTGTGGTCCCATCGGTTCCCCATTACATGAAGCGGCCACTCAAGTTGCCAACACATTGCGCGAGTTCAACTACAGGACGGAAGCACTTCGATTAAGCGATCTCATTCGGTTGAATGCCGAGAAGACAAGCGCTTGCATTGATACGTCGTCTAAATTTAACGAAATTCAATCACTCATTACTGTTGGCGACGAGCTTCGCAAGACCTACGGAAATGACGTCTTGGCCAAAGTGGCGATAGCAAAGATCAGTGGAGATCGAAGTAGGGAGTTTGGGTCTTTCGAGGATATTGCGGCTGAGACCCGGCAACCCGAGGCAAAAAGAATCAAGAGCCAGCGTATCTGCCATGTCATTGACTCAATAAAGAACACTTCGGAACTGGATCTCTTACGACTGATATACGGCGATGCGCTTTTTGCAGTTGGACTCTTTTCGCCGCTAGAAGTTAGACGGATGAACTTGGAGCGACCGGGGAAACTTACTCCTGAGGAAGTTGGTAAATTAATTGATCGTGACTCAGGAGAGGAGTTTGCACATGGCCAGTCCGTACGGGATACCTTTCCAAGGTGCGATTTTTTCCTCCGGGTTGATCACGCAGTAGTCGCACCATCTGAGCCCAGAGCGATCGCGCAGCTAAATGAAAAGGTCCGCCGCCTGTTTGATTTGATCTTCAAAACCGCTGTCATTACTCCGACTAGTGAGGAGACGGCCATGTACTCAGCGGCATCTGCTGCCAGAAATTCAGCATGCTTATCACGGCAGGTTGGTGCAGCGGTAACAAGTCAAACTGGAGAGTTATTAGCCGTTGGTTGGAATGACGTACCTCAGAGCGGGGGAGGATTGTATGGAAAGACATCGGCGTCCACCATAGGGTTTAAGAGTCCCTTGCAACAACCGAGAGAGGATGAGCGGTGCTTCGCAGAAAGTGGTGGGAAATGCCATAACGATGCCGAGAAGCGGGTAATCGCAGAAAAGATGGTTGAAAGCTTGATCGATAAGAACGTATTGCCCGAGTTGTCAAAGGATTCGGCGGTGAAAGCCATTCTCGAAGACTCACGAGTGAAAGATTTAATCGAGTTCTCACGCGCTGTTCATGCGGAGATGCATGCCATTTTGGGCGCCAGTCGCGTCGCGGGAGACCGGGTGTTGGGTGGGAAAATTTACGTCACGACCTATCCATGTCATTCATGTGCGCGTCATTTGGTGGCGGCGGGAATTTCTGAAATTCATTACATCGAACCATATCGCAAGAGTTTGGCCACGAGACTTCACTGGGATTCAATCACCGAGTCGATCGACCCTGGGACAAAAGTTCAACTTCTCCAGTTCGATGGCATAGCACCAAGGCGCTTCATTGATATTTTTGAGGGAGGCACCCGAAAGAAGGCTGGAATGTTATCCTTGTCTGGAAGAATTCAGGCGTTGCCCTCAACCCAAGTTAGTATGAAGGCGATTCCAAGGTTGGAGCAGGTTGTTGTGGCGGAAGTTGACACAAATTCCCTTGTCTTTCACAGCCTACGTTCTAAGGAGATCAATGATGACGAAGGTGAAGCAGAAAAGTCGACAACTTGAATTGCCCATGCTTGTGGACATCAATCAAAAAGTTGCTGCTCCACCATCGAGTTCCACGGTGGTGGCATCCGACTCCAAAAGCATGCTTCATAGACCTACTAAGCAGGATATTTCTGTATACAAAGAAATTTCTAGCGATTACTTTCAAAGTCTCAAGAGGAAATGACTTTAAATGTATTTGTCAAGGGAACAGGCAGTTGCAACAAGCTAAGCTTTGAACAATTAATCACTTGAGCATCAGGTCTAGTGGTTACTGACGTGATAGGCTGCTCTGGATAAAAACAACACCAGAATGTATTTTTTCGTAGGAATTTTGCACCCATTGACCACACGGCGTTTTGGCTGTTCTGCATTCACTATTTGCGGTAGCACGATCAAAGTGGGGGTACAACTGGGGGTGTAATTTGATGTTCTATGTCTGAAAAACCTTGATTTATGTGGCTTTCAGAGCATCCTTCAATAGACGCCAGCCCACCATTTGCAAAACCCCAACTCAGACGAGTTGGGGTTTTTGCTTGTCGTGTGCTGTTCCCCTTTTTGCGGCTTCAATCGCAAGACTGTTTACCTCTCACATGACTTTTTGACCATTCGCACCAAGCCATAATCTCTCAAGCGATTCATTGGTTTTCCGCAATCGCTGC
>JACCDZ010798983.1_pt1 | contig 13446 bp, 22 predicted proteins | sample 7449551 | NCBI WGS metagenome assembly JACCDZ01 (sample SAMN15323452, study PRJNA562643) | freshwater metagenome | isolation source: river surface water | place: USA:Blue River Watershed | collected 2017-08-18
CCCGGCGCTTGAAGGAGGGGAAGCCGCCGGTCTTGGCGAAGAAGCGTTGGTACGCTTCATCGAGACGGCGCAGCACCTGCTGCTGCGGGTGAATCGGGCCTTGCGCCAGCCAGGCGGTGGCCGGATCATTGCGCCAGGCAGTGAGCCACTTGCACATCTGGGCATGGCCGGCGTACTTCTCGCCTCGGGCGTGCCGGGCACGCTGCTCGGCCAGGGCCTGATTCCAGACCCAGCGGCAGCCACCGGCAAAGCGGCGCAGTTGCGCCTCGACCGCAGGGCGGGTGCGAAGCTGATACCGAAATGCCTTGATGGATGCCATGAACAAGTCGTACCCGACGAGGGTGCGGGCATCAAGTCATGGAGAGATGCGTCTGGCCTCGGCGGGGACAAGCCCCTCCTCCCCAGCCCTCGCTATCCTTCCCCGCCCTGAAGGACGGGGCTTGTCGCGCAGTTGAGTCAATCGGGCAATCAAGCCGCGGCATGGCCAGGTGGTTGATGCGCGGCACATTTGCTCAAATTTGGACACGCATGAAGGGGGGATTTCGCGCGCATTGATCGCAGAGCAGATATCCGATAAGCTGTGAGCCTGACCGAAATCATTGAAGCGCAGGCTCCAAAACGTGGCGCAGAACCTGCGCCCAAGAGCCCAACTGCTCCCGCACAAGAACACACCCATGCTGAAATCCAACGAGAGAGTGGAGGAGGCCCTTCTCAAGGACCTCACCGCCATCGATCATGAGCTCGCCAACGAACTGAGCCAAGAGCGCAAGTTGTGGACGCTTCGCTCACGCACCTTTATCGTTGCTGCGCTCGATCTGCTGTTGTATTGCAAGCGGGGGAACATCAAGGTGAGCGCTTGCGACCTGCTGAAGGTCAACAGGCTCGATGGGCTTGTGCAGAAAGCAATGTTGAGCCCACGTGGCAGTAACGCCGCCAGGGTGATGAATGCGTACCTGGGGACGGTTCCGGCCTATCGTGAACAGGCCGTCGGCCATCAAAGCGGACAGTGCGCGGAAATGCACAGGGGCAACACCCTGATCGCGCGCAATCTGACCACGCTGCTTGAGATCGAGAGAGCCGAGTGGAGAAGCAAGAAATCGGTGCCGCTGCTGCTGGCGCTGATTTCAGGGGCAATGATGTCGTTTGGCCTGTTCACCGATCCCCGCAGCGAGACCGTGCTCCAGGCGCTTGAACGTGACCCGAGCACGTTCTTGGCGGCAATGGCCGGCACCTTGGGCCTGTCGGTGACCATGATCTGGGCAGAGCTGCGATCACGCCGCGAAAAGGGGCTCATGCCCCTGGGGCGCGCAGTCCATTTGATGGTGTCGAAGGCCTTGCGCAATGAAGGCGGCCCAGACCAGGGCGCGCACAAGGCCTAACGTGGTGCGCCCGGCGGCGGGCGCCGATCAGACCTTGGGCTCAAACTTCTTGGCCCAGTCCACCACGCTACCTGCTTTGAGCACATCCGCAGCGCGGGTCTTCGAAAAATCGACCCCCATCTGCACGCCCCAATTGATGGCGGTCTGGGCAATCGACATCTGGCGAGCGTACTCACTCTTGCTCTTCGATTTCTTGCCAGCCAGGTCGCACACGGTGGCCAATGTGCAGTCGGTGATGTAGGCCAGGGCTTGGCCCGTGTCGCGGACTTCGTGTTTGTTCATGGTGGCCTCACTTTCCGACGCGAAGCGTCATCGATTCCAGCTTGGCGAGCTGCTTGCGCAAGGACTCGACACGTTTGAGCCGGGCGGCTTCACCGGCAATGATGGCCTCGTCGGCGGTGAGGAAGATGTCCTTGCCGATGGTCCAGTTGCCGTAAATCCAAGAATCGCGGCCCGTGTTGGGGTCGATGCCGGTGGCCTGCTTGTCGTTGTAGCGCACAAACTTTGTTGGAATCACCTTGCCCTTGGGCAGGCTGACGATGAAGCCGGTCTCGATGGTTTTGGTGCTCAATTCAGGACTCCTTGATGCCAGCCCAACGATGGGCTGCGATGCGATAGATGCCGGTCTCAGCAATGGTGCGGGCATCGTGACCGGGGATTCGAACTTCCTCCGAAATCCGTTTAACCAGTGCGCGCACGACGCCATCAGGCAAGACACCAGTTAGATTTCGTGAGTACAACTCATGCACTGCCACCCGCAGCTGTGGCTCACTGATATCTTGAAAAATGGCCTCAATCAGGTTCATGGCATGCGCCCATTGCGCTTTGAAGATAGATGACAGTTACCCCAGATTGCGCTCGGAATCAAGAGAGCAAGAGATTTCATCGGGATCGAACAGTCTCATGCCGCTGCTGCTGGCCAATTGGTAGTAGCCCGCCCGATCGATGACGTTGGGCTGCATGCGGCCAAACGAGACCAGCGGGAAGTATTCAACGCCGCCAATGGCGCGGGCAACGCCAATGACGCGCCCCTGCTTGAGCATGGCCTCGGTGACCACCTTCTGGGCGTGGGTCAGGTCGGGGGCGCACCAGTGGGCCAGGAACTCACGAATGGTCTTCATGCTCTCGCTCCTCATCTGCGCTCACCACTTGCAGGCCATCTTCTGTGCGCAAAGCGATCACCGATGGCTTGGCATCAGGCGTTTCGCAATCGACAGCGTGGCAGGTGCCTCGCTCCCAGTATTCGGGGTCGTCGTAGAACGCGCCCCCATCCACGTTGTCATAGCGCCCGTCGACCAGCGCTTCGAGCTCATAGTCCGTAATGTCCGCGGGGACCTCAACGATCTCGGTGTACTCCACCCTGGTGAGTGCGGACAGACGAACTTCGACCAGCTTGGTCGCATGCGACTTCATACTTGCCATGATTGGCTCCTGAATTGGTGTTCAACCTGATGCCTCAAGGCGATGGAAAGGGAGTCAATTTCGGCGCGCACCCTTTAGGTTTGACTCGCATGCGCAGCTGAAAGCTGTTGGGGCGCGCGTCGGGGGGCGGGCGCTCAATGAGGCCTATGCGTGCCAGCAAAGCAGCGCCAGCATCCAAGGCGCGGTTCTGCTCATCCGGGTTGCCAAGGCCGCCGGTGGCGGTACCGAAGTCATCCACGAGGCCAAGGGCCTTGTTGCTGGCGCGCAGAGCCTGGACGAGCTCCATGTAGCTGGGCAGGCCCACATTGTTGAGATGGGCATCGGCTTGGGCGATGGCATCGGTGACCGCCTCCGTGGCGCCACGAAAGAGGGGAGCGGTATTCAAGGCAACCCCTTCGCGTCAAAGGACGCCAGCAGCGACCAGCTGCTCTTGGACGTCGGCCACGCCATCGGGATCGATCTCAACATGGTGACTGGCCGGATACACCTCGTAGCCATCGACCTCAACGATATCGCTTTCGTCGACGCCCTCGATGTCGGCATCGAGCACGATGACAGTCACGGGCACATTGGATTCCACGCTCTGAATGATCCCGCCCTCCATGTTTGCAATGACAACCGGGTTGGCGGGCTCAACCTTGACCTCCACGCGATTGGTGTTGCAGTTGAGGCAGTGCTGAATCCAAGAGAGCAGCTTCTCGGTGTCGGGCACATCGCCCTGCTTGAATTCGAGGGTGATCTGAGTGCTGACGGTGATTTTGGTGGTCATGGCTTGTGCGACTTCGTTGTTCATGACCATGTGTTACCCCAGGAATCCGCTGGCATCAAGGGAGCTGAGAACTTGATGCAAACACGCCGCCGAGGTATCGATCCAAGATGCCATCAGCGGAAAGCACCATGAGCAACATCGACCCCAAGGTTCTCAGCAAGATCAAGAAGTGCCTGGCCCTCGCGGGCTCAGACAACCCCAATGAGGCCGCCACCGCGATGCGGCAGGCGCATGCACTCATGGAAAAGTACGGGGTGTCGAGCCACGAGATCACGATGGCCGACATTGGCGAGAGCACCGCCAACAGCAAGACGATGGCGCGCGACAAGCCCGCCCACGGGGATGCCCGCCTGGCATCAATGGTGGGACGCGCATTCGGTTGCCAGATGCTTGTCAGTCGAATGGTCGATACGAAATCAAAACGCCCCATCAACGAGGGCACATACATCTACATCGGAATCAGGCACCAAGCTGAGTTGGCGGCCTACACAACGACGGTGCTCATCGGGAAATGCAAGAGGGCGAGACAAGCGTGGGTTGCCGATTTGTCGTCGGGTGTGCCCAGTGGTGTCCGGGGCATGAAAGCGAAGATCACGCGCCTTGGGGATGCGTTCGCAGAAGGTTGGGTCAACAACATCGGCAAGCTGGTCACCGACTTTGCGAACCCAGCGGGCGTCGATGAAGCCATCCAAAAGCACATCGACGGACACAAGCCAGGTGAGAGTGCCCCCACACGCGCCATCCCTGCAGACAAGGTTGGGCATAGCGAACGGCAAGCTGCGATGGTGGGGGCGATGGCCGCAAAGGATGAGACCCTGCATCGGCCGATGGGAACGAAGGATGCCCAGCTGGCGCTGGGCGCAAACTGACTTGATGTGGCGTAGCAAGTGGGGTAACAAGTGGTCATGACCAACGAAGTCGCACAAGCCATGACCGATACCACCACAAGCACGCAAGAGCCGCACAACGTCGAGGTCTTCGATGGCCACCTGACCGTGGGCCACACCCGCATCAGCGTCTCCTTCGATGTGCCCATTGGGGCCACCAATGCCGAAAAGGATGCAGCGTTTGTCGAGGCCCTGCCCAATGATGACGATATCTTGGTGCTGGAGTATCTCTCGATGGGCACCATGCACAAGACTGAACAGCCCCCAATGCTGTATTGGGCAGTCAGCGGCCGCATCCCCGGCGACGACGAGGATGTCGTTCACCTGTGCACTGCTGCCACCCGAAAAGAAGCCATTGAGGCCTTTGAGGTCATGATCTGGGAGAACGAGCCGGGAGATGATGCCGAGCGCGAAGAGGCCAAGGAGAACGTGCGCAAGGAACACGGCACCACATGCTTCATCACCTCTGTGATCTCGTCCAGGTCGCCAATGACAGAGCACTGAGCAAGAGCCAAAACGAGATCGCCAGATGAACGCCTGCAGAGCCCCGAGAGATCGGGGTTTTGTTCATTCTGGGCGGAGGTTTTGCCCCGCCTTGCCCTTGATGAACGGTGATTCGCGGGGTATCACTTGTCTATGCAATCGAACATGCAAACACAAGGAAGCGCGATGAACTACCAGCAGCAGTGGGACGAGATTTGCAGCCAACAAGGTTGGGGCGATCAGGAGAAGGTGATCCATTTGCTTGGCGCCATTGAAGACATGGGCATGAGCAAGTACCTCATCACCTACGCGCAGCACGTGGTCAAAGAGGAGTCCGCTCAGACGAAGCTGGATGCGCTTGAAGAGGCTGGTTACACCGTCACCGAGGACTCGGACCAGGATGGCATGTACCTCTGGATGGCCCCGACTGATGCCGCTGAAATCTCGTTCAGCACCCGTACCGAGGCCATTGAAGCCGCCTGGGCGGATGCGGTTGAGCAGGTGCTCTCGATTGCGGACATGTCGCAGGAGTTCTTCAACTCGCTGACCCTGGCGCAGCAGTGCGAGGTCGTGCGCGAGAACCTGGCCTTCGCCTGAGCCCTGCAATCACACGCCCAGCCCTGAGCACTGAAGGAAAGCAACCATGCAAACCGAGATCAAGTTCGAGACCCTGAAGACCAAAGCCAAGATGCAGATTTGGGGGCAGGCCGCTGAGCGCGCTGGCTTGTCGTCCAGCAACATTGGATGGCTGGACAGTGGAGCATTTGAGGCCCTGGCTCACATTGCCGTGAACCAGGATCAATACCGCTTCGAAGAGCGCCCAGCACTGGCAGCGTTCGCCCAGGCATTCCAGCTCAAGATGGGTGCATCCCGCAACGACATCCTTGCCTCCTATGCGAAGTCTGTTGCCTTGCGTGACTTCACTTTGGGCGAGAGCGCGACTGAGCTGGCGCTGATCGCATTGAAGGCACGCGAGGAGGCCGTCGAGATCATCCACCGCTGGGATGTGCGCCGTGTGGCAAAGCTGATCGACCTCTTCCCCGACATCGTGCCCCAAAAGCTGCGCAAGGCGACACTGAGCTGCTACATGGCCGACAACGAGGACTGCGACTGGATGGTCTGTTTCGACACCTTCCACCATCGCCAAGAGCCGCTCGATGAACACTTGTCCTACGTGACGCGCGGATTTGCTCCTGCCTGAACTGTGCGGGCATGACGCCCGCTCATCGACACGAACTGATCCCGCAGCCTTTGCCGCCGCAAAACCGAACAGAGACGACCAAGATGACCAGCACCCCCCTCTCCCCCAGCCATGAAATGTCTGACCTGGCCGCCCGGATCGAGCGCCACGCCCACAACTACTACGTGTTGTCTGCGCCCAGCATTTCAGACCATGAGTACGACGCGATGTTTCGTCGTCTCCAGGCCCTTGAAGAAGCCTACCCTGAGCTGGCCTGCCCATCGTCGCCAACGAAGCGGGTGCTTGGCGCAGCAGTGCCTTGGCTGAGCAAGGTCAAGCACACCAACGCCATGCTGTCGTTGCGCACGGAGACGGACATCACTGCCGAAGGCGCTCGCGCTTTCGATGCGCGTGTGCGCGATGCCCTGGGCATGGCTGGGGGAGAGGAGGTTTCCTACTGTGCTGAGGCAAAGTACGACGGCTTGGCCGTGGTGCTGCGCTATGTGGATGGTCAACTGGTCACGGGACTCACTCGCGGGGAAGGGCAGGAAGGCTCTGATGTCACGCACAACATCCGCACGATCAAGGATGTGCCCCTGTCCTTGTCTGCGCCGGGCGTGAATGTGCCTCATGTCGTGGAGGTGCGAGGCGAGGTCTACATGCGCCGCGACGCCTTCCACGCGATCAATGAGCGACTGGCTGCCGAGAACAAGAAGACCTTGGCCAACCCCCGCAATGCGGCATCTGGCGCGCTCCAGAACCTGGACCCCAGCGAGTGCCGTCGTCGTCCGCTCTCGTTCTTCGCCTACGGGGTCAGCGAATGGCGTCAGGCAGATCAAGAGTCAGGCACCGTCAACGCTCCGGTGACCACCCAAGCCGAAACGCTTGAACTCATCGGCAAGCTCGGCTTCAAAACGGGCCAGTGTGAGGCCATCGCCTGCGGCTTTGAGGTCATCAAGGGCGCCGATGGGCTCGTGCAGTGGCATGCCAAGATCGGCGGCCTGCGTGACCTGCTGCCCTACGATATCGATGGGGTGGTCTACAAAGTCAACAGCCTCGAACTCCAGCGCCAGCTTGGCTTCCTCTCGCGTGAGCCCCGCTGGGCCGTGGCCCACAAGTTCCCGGCCCAAGAGATGCCAACCCTGGTCGAAGCCATCGACATCCAGGTGGGCCGCACGGGCAAGCTGACGCCAGTCGCTCGACTGAGCCCAGTGTTTGTCGGGGGCGTCACCGTGACCAACGCCACCTTGAGCAACATCTTCGATGTCCGTCGCAAGGGCATCCGTGTGGGTGACACGGCCATCGTGCGCCGTGCCGGGGACGTGATCCCTGAAATCGTGGGCCGTAGTGAAGGCGCGCGTGCCGCCTATGTGTCCAACTTCAAGATGCCGGCCACGTGCCCTACCTGTGGCAGCTCTGTGGTGCGCGAGCGCGGCCAGGCCGACTATCGGTGCCTGGGCGGCATGGCGTGCCGTGACCAGCGGGCCGGTGCGATCTCTCACTTTGCCCAGCGCCGCGCCGTCTACATCGACGGTCTCGGTGACAAGCTGATCGACCAGCTGGTGGACTCGGGCACCGTGAGCACCTATGCGGACCTGTTCTCGCTGACCGCGCAGCAGTTGGCCTCGTTCGAACGCATGGGCCCCAAGAGTGCCGCGGCCCTGGTCGATGCCATCAGCGCCAGCAAGAAGACGCCCCTGGCCAAGGTGCTCTACGGCTTGGGCATCCGTTTTTGCGGCGAGAACACCGGCAAGGGCCTTGCCAAGCATTTCGGCAGCATGAAGGCCATCATGTCCGCCACCTTCGACGATTTCATGGGTGTGCCCGATATCGGCGAGATCACAGCGCGCAGCCTGGTGAGCTACTTTGGCACCCCAGCCAACATCGATGCCATCAACAAGCTGCTCGATGCCGGGTTCAATCTGGAGCCTGCACCGGCCAGCTCCCGCGCCAGCGAGGCTACGTCAGGGCAGGGCGCCCACCTGGCTGGCAAGGTCTTCGTGCTCACTGGGACCTTCCCGTCAATGACGCGCGACCAGGCACAAGACGCCATCGAGGCCGCTGGCGGCAAGGTGTCCTCATCCGTCTCCAAGAAGACCACCTTTGTGGTTGCAGGGGATGAGGCTGGCACCAAGCTGACCAAAGCCCAGGAGATGGGCGTTGCGGTCATCGATGAAGCGGCGTTGAAATCCTTGCTTCAACCCGAGGCTGAGTAAGGGGGGCGAATACTTGATGCGGGCCGCGCCACGGGGTATCACATTGGAATCACAGTAATGCCACACAGGAGCCAAATATGCCCGCCATCAAAGCCGTTGTCCTCTGCTCCAATAGCGATGGCTCTCCAGAGTTTTTTACCTGCGAAGTCCAGGCGACAAACGATGAGATCGAAAATGGTGAGCACCTGGATGCGGCCAAGCAAATGGCAGCAGAGCAAGGATTTGAGGGGCCGATGATCGCCTTTGATCGCGGTGATGCGGCATGGAAACAGTTTGGCAGTGTCCTCGCATGGCAGTAACGCTGCCGAGCGTTGCGAATCTGTCCAAATACCCAGAAGGACGAAGGCATGAGCATGAAAATCTGGCAACCAGGCGTTCGCGACAAGGTAACCTGGACGAGCACGTCGGCCGGTTACACGCGCACGAAAACTGGCGTCGTTGAGCAAGTTGTGCGCTCAGGAAATTTGCCTGATCGCACGCGCTTTCTTGCGCTGTATCGAGGGCCGGGTGTCGGCATGCCGCGCGATCATGAGTCTTACGTCGTCCGTGTGCCAGGCAAGACCGAGAGGTCCCAAGGCAAGTTATATTGGCCGCGCGCCAACCAGCTCAAGTCCGCGGATGCGGGCGAGCTCGACGGTCGCGAATGAGGTCAAACGAACATGGACAAGTACGAGCAAAGACGGGTTGCACTGAAAAAACTGGTGGACGACCTTGGGCGCGGTGGGATCAAGAAGGTGGCATCAGCCATAGCAAAGGAGCCCAATTACGTCTCCAGAATGCTGTACCCACAAGGCAAAAAGGGCAGCAAACGCATCGGTGAAGACTCGGCCGAGCTGATCAGCGCTGCGTTTCCCATCTGGCTAGGCCATCGGGGTGGGGACGATTTGGCTCAACCTGCCAGCGCAACCACATCGGCTGCCACAGATGTGGCCAACGCATTGACGCGGTACTTTTCCAGCATCGATGAGATGCTCGCGCCTGGTGCCAAGGTTGCCATTGCAAAGTTCGCATGGGGCCTGATGACCCAAGACGAATTGACCGCAACGCTGACTGCGTCAGAGGCAGCAAGCAAGACGCTGGCGCTGAATGCACCGAAAATGAAGAAACCAATCTAAGGATCAGGACCTCGCCCCGGGGAGCATCTGGCAACCCTCCGTGCTCGGGTTGCCACTTGGGGCAAAGCAACCATGCGTTAACGCAGTTTGGGCCTGGCGCGCTGCGGGGTATCGTTTGTCGGCACAGAGTTGCTTACTGCGGACTTGAACGACCCCGGCACGGGTTTCGCAATGTCCAAAGAGGGGATGGCATCCTTAACGGGTACACCATCAATCGTGAGCGAGCCCACCTTCGAAAACAAGCTGCCAGTTGCCCGAGCCACCATGCGGTAGCCGATTTGCGTGAGCGCGATCAGGTGCTCGCGCGGCAGGCCGCCGCGGGTGGTGATGCTCAGGTCGGCGCCGTAGATGCCAGGGCCCTCCGCGTACTGCTTGATCGTGATGGCGCCAATGCTGTCGCCTCCTGATTTGTGAGCGACGCTTGCATAGAGACGTTCACCTTTCACGGTGTAGTCGGAACGCGAGCAAGCAGTGAAGCCTTCGGCAAAGCTCAGTTTGCGCATGCGGGCCGAGCCCATCTGGTCAGTCTCAATCAGATGCAACTCCATGCGCTCAGGCGCAAATGCCGACTGATAGGCCTGCAAGACCCCGTGCATGTACGTGTCATCGGACTCCATGACACCAATCCGACCGAAGTGCGTCCCATGAGGATGTTGAAGCCACAGGAATCGGGAGTTCGGCGCGAATTGGCTGGCCACCGATGAGTGGTCATGCTTGTAAAAGTCGTCCAGGTAGCTTTCAGTGATCGGCTTGTCACGGCACTCAAAGACCCGCTGCATGGAGTCGAACATTTGCTGAGCCTTTAGCTGGTGCACCTGGGCGGCGGAAGTGGACGGTGACTTTTGCATGTTGAATTCTCAAGTTGTTGCGCCGCGCTCAACTGGGCAGGGGCGGCTGACCCTCATGAAAGGTCTACGCCATCAGGGTCATGTCCTCAAGAGCGGTTTGGACGTCGTGGAAGTTGGGGCGCCACTTAGACTGCTGCTGGATGGCAGGACTTTGCAAAACGACACAGATGGATGCATACTAGATATCCGATAGGCAACATTGAAAGTTACGTGAGGGTCGCATGCCAAAAGCGGGTGGCAAGGCTTCGACAAGCGCAGACACCGGACGCATGAGTGCCGCCCAATTCAGGGCATTGCATTCGCAGCCAATCCACCCCCCAACGCAGAGAATGTCGGCGGCCCAGTATCTGGCTGCAGTCGGATCTGCTGAATCTGGCAAGCGTGCTGGGCGGGCCGCGTCTGTTGAAAAGCCCAGTGGCCGTGACCGACGTAACAAATACGGCAACACCAAGGTTGGGGAGTTCGACTCATCGAAAGAGGCCCGAGTCAACGAGCAACTCAAGATGCAGATGCAGGCTGCCAATCCATCTGAGCGCGTCACATCGATTGAGCACCATGTTCGCTTCGAGGTTATCCCGAAGCAAGAAGGGGAGAGGGCGTCGCATTACGAGGCAGACTTCGTGGTCCATTATGCAGATGGGCACATGGAAGTAATCGACGTCAAGAGTGAGATCACGCGCAAGGAACCACGCTACATTTTGAAGCGAAAGCTCATGCTCTACGTTCATGGAATCCGTCTGCGTGAGGTGTGACAGGTATCTGATCTGTTGCCAATGTGTAAATCTGAGCCAATGATGCTGAAAATGATGCCGTTGTTGTCTGATGGTTTGATTTTGCGCCGCACTTGATATATATTCTCAATCAGGTTGATTTGAAGGTCTCGCTTGATCACGCAAACCTCAAATCCATGAGTGACATTTCAGTCGCTCACCACTGAAATCACGGCTACAAGGAGATATCCATGTCCAACTACCAAGAACTGCTGGCGCAACGTGAAGCGCTGAGCCGCCAGGCAGCCGAACTGGAGCGCCAACTCAAGGAAATGCAGCGCAGCGAGCGCCTGAAAGTGATCACCCAGGTCAAGGAGCTGATGGCTGCCAATGGTCTGACCATCGCTGACCTGGAAGCGGGCGCTAAGCGCGTAGCATCCGGTACCGGTCGCTCGGCAACGGCGGGCACCAAGGTGGCGGCCAAGTATCGCAACAACGATACCGGCGAAACCTGGACCGGCCGCGGCATCAAGCCCAAGTGGTTGCAGGCAGCAATTGCCGGCGGCAAGAGCTTGGAAGACTTCGCGATCTGAAGCCCAGGCTTGCAACCAAAACCGGCTGCGTGCCGGTTTTTTTGCGCCCGTCGTCAACGAAATTGGTGGTTGTGGCGACCATGCGGCACGGCCCTCTTCGTCGACGTGACTTGATATTGCGACCTGTGCGAAGTATCCAATTGACATACGGACACCAGGCGCCATCATGATCGAATCCATTCAAACCGACCCGCATTCGCTCCTTTCGGGGCTTCTCATGGTGGCTGACGCCATTTCCCTCGCGGCAGCTGCTGTCGTGGATGCAGATGCCTCCACCGTGTTGGCCGCTATCGGCTTTCTCCTTGGTGTCGGCGGATCTGCGATGCTGATGATCAAAAACCACCGCTGGGCTCACCTCGGGTGGGCCATGTACCTGGGCTCAAACGCATGCTGGGTCACATACGCCGTCATGACAAGCCAGGGCATCCTGCTTGCTCAGAATCTCTGCTTCTCGGTAACGTCACTGATTGGCGTGTGGACCTGGATCGTCAAGCCCCGCCTTCTTGGGCTCAAGCGTGATCGCGCTGAAGGTGTCACCTTTGTGAGTGGTGGTGCAGCATGAAGACGAACGTCTACATTGCGCCGGCAAACCACGACATCACTGGGTTTTGCAACATCTACTTGAAGCTCTCAGACGCCAGCATCGGCAGCGCACGAGACGACTACCGCATGAATCCATTCGCCTGGAAAGAGGTCGGACGCATGAACAGCCATGGCCAGGTGGTTTGCTTGGACAGGGCCCTTGTGGGTGAAGATATCTACCGGGACATCATGGATTGCCAGCCGCTGATGGCAGGCCTGCAGTTCACTGCGGACACCGAGGCTCCTCAGACGGCGCTGGTGCCACCTGGTGTGGCTGGGACCAATTCGGCCCCCTTGCGTTCGCGCCCTCGGCCCTGATGCCTCCACCTTCAAGCTTGGAACGCAATGAAAGTTTCTCGCAAATGGATCGAGTGGGCCCATGAGCCTGCGGCCGAGAGTGGCGTCGAGGCTTCTGAGAGGCTGTGCATCCTTGCCAAGGGGCCTGGCACCGGTAGCGTTGAGATCATCGATCCGGGCCTGATCGCCGAGCTGGTCAGTGTCGCCGAGTGCTACAGAAGCCCCGCCCCGGGGGACGCGCTCTATGAGATGGGCCCATGGTGGCGTGGCCAGCCCAAAAAGATCATCAGAGAGGGCCGTGCGTCTCTTCGCGCGCAACAATCCCCTATGTAATTACGGTTGTGCCAGTAATTACAGTAATTCTTGCTGACCCTTTGTATTGAGATAAAAGCGCCCCTCGGGGCGCTTTTGCCTTCGACTCAAGCCACCATCTTCTGGGTCCGCTTGCCCTTGGCCTCAAGATCCTCCTCAATTGCCTCCACGTCGATTTCTTTGAGATTTTGCCCTGGGCCGCCCAGTTCGCGCTTGGCATTGAAGAAGATCGTGGTCGCCCAGTCGGCCGTGCCCTTCGCAAAGGGCTCGTTGTAGCAACTCTGGGGAACCAGGAACAAGGAGGTTGGCAGCCGGTTGAAGCCACAGTCGAATGCCTTGGCCTCAAGCTTGGACTGGTTGGGCACCACATCGAACGAGTCGGTGAAGTAGATGAGTGCGTCGAGCTTGCGGCCCTCAAATGGCCCGCCGGAGTCAGGGCGGAACATCTCGAAGACGTTCTCAATGGATGCCTGAAAGCTCGTGCCACCGCGGCCCCCGTATCCCAGCCCACTTGACAGGTACTCTTCGACATTGTTCTCGTCGATGAAGATAGGTTTGCCGCGAGCGACGGTATCAGCAAAGACGACGAACACCTCTGGCGCGGTCTCGCCCTGGGATTCCTTGGCGAAGTTGACAGCCTCGGAGCCGAATCG
>JACCDZ010103349.1_pt1 | contig 13442 bp, 5 predicted proteins | sample 7449551 | NCBI WGS metagenome assembly JACCDZ01 (sample SAMN15323452, study PRJNA562643) | freshwater metagenome | isolation source: river surface water | place: USA:Blue River Watershed | collected 2017-08-18
CCCTCTTTGCCGCATCAAATACGTTTTTGACGAAATCCTCTTTAGCAAGCTCAGAAAAATTAACATCTCCAGATAAAGCCCTTTTTACTGAAAGAGAAAATTTAGCATTACCTGTTTGATGAGATACCCCCGGCAGCAAGGCACTGAAAACCTTTAATAAATCAATTTTACTTTCAGTCAATGCCCCGGCCTGCCGCTTCGACATAAGCATCATTGAATTTAATTTATCAAGTGTTTTTCCTGAAGGGTCTATACGTCCATCTGGCATAACCATAGACATAGAGACTTGTTGAAATCGGCGAATAGCGGATTTGGTGACTTTACCTGCAACACCATCTTCTTTAAGAGGAATTAGTGGCGTTAAAAGATTGCATTTAATAATACAATTCAGCGCTTTTTGAATAGCAACAACATCTGACCTTTGGTTTTTCCCATTTTCACCAACAGAACAAATAATACGAACGCTGTTCATCTCTCCTCCTTTCATTACTGCCTTGTTGATTTAAACCCTGCAATCCATATCCACTATGAGACATTATTGAAAACCATATATTTACTCTAAAGATCCTAACCCGTTAAAGCATGAGTGAGGATATAAGCAACCAAAAATCAAAACAATACCGACTCACAAAACAATCATGATAAAACGCTACCAATTCACATATAGCTCAACATAACGAGCTAACGTGTCACTAAATTTTCCATAGGAATGGTTAATTTCCTACCGCCCTTTAACAATATTAACATCCACATTTTTTGCAATAACTATAAAAAAGCCCGAGGAATAACTTCACTCGGGCCTGTAAGCGCACAACAAAAAATGTAACAGTTAGAAGCTCAAACCCGTTGACGGCGTGATGGGTTTGATTGTGCCATCGCTATTGAAGAATAATTTTTCAATCGCCACCTGACGGCGATAAGTGCCGCCACCTTTTCCATTGCTAATGTGATACACCAAATACCATTGCCCTGCGTATTCGGTAATCGCCGGGTGGCTAGTTGGTGCATCCTGCCCTGCTAATGCGGGTAATTTTTCAAGTATGCGGCCGCGATAGGTCCAGGGGCCGGTCGGGTTGGTTGACGTGGCATAATCAATTGTCGCCGGGTTGGCACCGGCAGCGTAAACCATGTAGTAAGTACCATTGCGTTTGGTGAGATAAGGCGCCTCAAAGAAATCGCGCGGTGTGCGCTCAATCCAATTGCCTTTGATGGAAGTCATATTGTCATTAAGCGCAACAGTAACCATTCGCCAGAAACCGCCGTAGGTTAAATAGGCTTGGCCGTTATCATCGACAAACACTGTGGGGTCAATGGTGTAAACCGTTTGGCCTGCATCGGTGTAATTAAAGGCGTTCATTTCGATGGTATCGTCAACCAGTGGTGCACCAATGGCATCGCGGAACGGGCCCAGTGGGCTATCGCCGACCGCAACACCAATTGCCATTCCACCACCGCGCTTATTGACCGGGACATACCAATAAAATTTTCCACCGCGTTCAATCATTTGCCCTGCCCATGCGTTCGCATCAGCCCAAGTGAAAGTACTTAAACTCATTACCGGCGCACCATGATCCGTCCAGTTCACCATATCGGTGGATGACAACACATACCAGCTGCGCAACAAGAAACCATTGGTTCCTTCATCGCGACCCGCAGTAATGTAGAAGGTACAGTTGTGAACAAATGATGCTGGGTCAGCGGTAAAAATATTTGGCAGAATTGGATTACTGCCGCGCGTTCCCGCTAATGGGCCAGTGCAATTTCCGGTTGAGGAATTACCGGATGAACTCGCCACACTGCTGCGTGAACTGCTGGAGGAACTTTTTGCCGAGGAGGATTGCGGTGGTTGCCCAACAGGAACCCCTGCAACACGCCACTCCAATATGCCCGTGGATTGCGTTGCATTTAGCATGGAAACACGCAGGCGATTTGTGACAACTGAATTTAATGGCAAATTATTAAACGCATTTTTTGCCAGTGGCACATCGCCAATGCTGACCCAATTACTGCCGGTCCAATATTCGATGTAGGCACGTGTTGGTGTCAGCACACCACCGTTGTCATCAAACCAATAGATTTGTGTGTTGGTAAGCGAATACGTTTGCGGCCAATCGTATTGCACCCATTGGATGGAATTTGGATTATTCCAGTTGCCATAGGCACCTTGCGATTTATCATTCGAATTTGCAGGAATACTGTTGTCGTTCACTGCTGCCAGTGTTTCCCAAGGCGAAACATACGAAGTCGTGGCAGTTGCCAAAGCCGCAATATTATTCGCGATGGGTGCCACACTGTTCACTGAACTGCTGCTGCGAATAATACTACTGGCGCTGCGACTGCTGGTTACAGGATTGCTCGAAACTATGCTGCTAGAAACTATGCTGCGTGAAACAATACTACTCGCTACAGATCGACTGGAAACAGTATTCACACTCGATGCAGTTGCTGCACATAAACTTCCACTCAAAGCAGGTGTTTCTACTGCTCCACCATTAGTCACAGCCTGGAAACCAAACTCTGCAGACTGACCAGGATTTAATCCACCATTCCAACCCAGATTGGTCGCCGTGTAATTACCACTCAGCTGCGCATTCCAGGCATTTGTCACGGTGTTTTTTGCGTAAGACCAACTCACTTGCCAGCCATTTACACGTGCATTAGTGTCATTGGTTATGCGAATGGCGGCGGTATAACCTGCGCCCCAATTGTTAGTGATTGTATAAGTGCAAGCGGCGTTTGCAGTTGTTGCACCGACTGTAGCAACCAAGCCGAATAATGCCAGCCGGCTATAATTTTTAACCATGGTTTTCATAAAAAATCTTTCCCCAAAAATTCACTGCTGCCACTGCAGCAGTGATTTCATAAATGTGAATTAACGCGAATTGATGAAACGGATTTAATCGCGCGGGCGCGCGCCGATAATTTGGACTTGATAATTCAAGCCAACCGCTTCAGGACTGGTATCCGTCGTTTCGAAGGCGTTGTAGAGGTACAAATTATTCGGTGTGTTAGTCACAACCAAACTTGATTCTTCACCAGCAGCCAATTGGAAGTTGCCAGCACCGCTCGGTAGATCCACATAACGCACAGCATTGTTCGACGCTTTAATCGCCACCACCGCCGTAAAATTACTATCGCTCAAACCATTACCCAGGTTGGTAACCTGAATGCTGATTTGGCCGGAGCCCGTTGCCGTTAAAGGAATAATATTACTGCCGGTGTATTGCGGTTTACGCGCAGCGATGACCCGCCAAGTAGTGGAATCAACGGCTTCCAGGTTGCGATAGGCGCGCGTGCGGAAACTCGCATCGCGTTGCGCACTTAACACACGTGATTGCACTAGCGGATGACCAATATCGCCATAGGCAATACGCGCACGGTAGCGACCAACCAATGTCTGCACTGAAACGGGCTGAACGAGGCGAGCCAAACTGTGCAAAGGCGTTTCCTGACCCTGATAGGCACGAATTAGATTGCGGATTGCATCACGCCCCAGATTGGAATAATTATCCGGATTGTTGCTCAAATAATTAAGGAACGGCCAGGCTTCGTACAAATTATCTTTATGGACAATTGTGCGATAAGAGCCCGCATGCAATGACTCAACGTTAAAGTTAGTGGTGTTATTGAGTGGACTAATGTAGGCATCTGCAAACCACTCTGCGGTAGTTTCCCACCAGGCACCGGTGCGTGCCTTATCAATCCAGATGGCTTCCGCCAACGTAATTCCATGACCAAATTCATGGGTAGAAATACTATCGACATTCAACAAATTACTGCGCATCACCAAGTAACTTAAACCGGCGGTGCCGTTGTAACCCATAAAGCCACCGGCATCGATATCCGTTACCGAATAAACGTTAATTTTGAAGAAACCGGGCCTGCTCGAATGAATGGATTGTGCGGGCGATTTAAACCCGCGACTCGTTACAAAATAGTCATACACTTTTTCCATATGCTCAAGCATACGAGTTACATCGGCGTCGGAATGGGTGCCTAAATTTCCTTTAGGTCCCAGTTTATTTACAGCACCGTAATACAAACGGAAACGGTTGGAATCTTTGTACGCCGCGTTACTGGTATTAATACCTTCGTATTCGTATTGAGTGGTAATCGGCGTAAATACTGCAGCCGACGAACTGCTCGCCAAAGAAGACGAAACTGTAGCGCGCGAACTGCTCGATGAGCTGCTCATAACCGACGCACTAGTGCGAACCGAAGAACTACTCAGTGCAACAGAACTGACAAGGCTACTTTTCGACGAAGAAGTTAACGCCGCTGAACTGCTGATACGAGAACTGGAAGTCAGAACATTACTACTGTTTGAAGAGCTAATGGTACCTGCTGCACTACCCGCAACGCGCCACTCCAGAATTCCGGTTGATTGTGTTGCATTAAGCATGGACACACGCAAACGGCTGGTCTCAATTCCATTGAGCGCCAAGGTATTAAATGCATTTTTTACCAGCGGCACATTGCCCGCATTCACCCAGGCACTGCCATTCCAATATTCGATATAAGCGCGAGTTGGCGTGACCACACCGCCGTTATCATCAAACCAATAAATTTGCGTATTGCTGAGCGAATAATTTTGTGGCCAATCGTATTGCACCCATTGGATTGAATTCGGATTATTCCAGTTGCCATAAGCGCCGGCGGATTTATCATTAGAGTTCGCAGGGTTACTATTGTCGTTAACCGCGCGCAGGGTTTCCCATGAAGAAACGAACGATGTAGTGGCAGTTGCAAGTGTCGCAATGTTATTAACCACAGGTGCAACGCTGCTGGATGAACTACGCCCTGCACTACTTACATTAACAATACTGCTTGCGCTACTGGAAACGGCCGGCACACTCGAGGTTGCTGATGAACCACACAAAGCGCCAGCAATTGCAGGTATCTCCACTGCCCCGCCATTCGTTAACCCCTGAACGCCAAACTCTGCTGACTGACCAGGATTTAAGTTGCCATTCCACGCGAGGTTAGTGGCCGAATAACTTCCACTTAATTGCGCATTCCATGCACTGCTCACTGAATTTTTTGCATATTTCCAATTCACTTGCCAACCCGTAACGGCTACACCAGTATCATTAGTTACACGAATGGATGCAGTAAAACCTGCCCCCCAGCTATTACTCACTGTGTAAACACAAGCCGCCGATGCAGATGTGGCTGCCAGGGCACTTGCGAACCCCAAACCGATAACACTTGCCATTGTTAATTTACGCATAACAAAGCTCTCCTGAATCCGGATTATTTTTCCAGACTACAAATAAATGAATGCAGAACCCCAATGCGACTTTAAAAAAAGTGCACTAACTATTGGAGAAATGGAATAGCCCAATCACTGGTGTGATTGGGCTGCAGATCAATTAATTATTGATAGTGTTTGTCGTAGAGCGGCGCAGTACCTGTTACCCCTTCCACAATTTCCAAACGGTAATCGTGTTTACGGGTGCGAGTTTCTTCGCCGTTGTAGAGGTAATCCACATTGGACACCACCGCTACCACTACACCATTTTTCGGCGCTTTGGTGAGATCGAGACAAGCTTCGCCACTGCTAACCGGTTTGCTGTAAACCGCCGTGCCATCCGCCGCGCGATAGGCTAATTGCACGCGCATGTTTTGCCCGATAGGTTGGAAATTCACACGCACTTTATTGCCCGTCACTTTTAACGGAATCTGGTTAGCACCAGACCAACCCGGCAAAGTATCGGTACTAGGAATAAGCGTTGTACCTTGCTGTGTAGTTGCTGCATAGAACGTCAAGCGATGGGGAGTTGGCTCTTGCAAAATACCACCAGGAATTTCTTCTGCACCAATCGTTCTTCCCCAATTATTATTGATGGGCGATTTAAACGCATTGCTCCAGGGGCCGAAATCGACCATCGCCTGACGCGCACGGAATTCCATAATCATGCGCTGCGTTTGTTCTTCGCCAACACCGCCGGCCAGTGAACGCAAAATATGATTGTGCGCACCTTTCGCCCACAACCAGGCATTTGCCCCTTTTGAAACGTGCACACCGAGGAAATGCGGGAACGCGGAGTTGTATTGGTTACCACCCAGGTAATCGCGCCAGGTAGAAATTTGCTGGCCGTTCACACGACGATCCACGCCCTCGGCATTCGGGCCACCAAAGGTACCATCTTGCAACCAGCCGCTGTAATTTTCGATGGGCATATGCGGTGCGAGGAATGAGGTTGCATCCAAAAATCCAACACCGTAATTGCCAGTGCGTGATGCTTCCAGATTCATTTGCAACCAGGTGTTTCCGCCTTCGTTAAACCAGGCTGCTTTGTTGCCGCGTGTTGCCATGATGGTGTGAATAAATTCGTGCGTAATACCACCGCGCTCACTCGGTGTCACCACGGGATAGTAAGACAACAACACCATTGGATAACCATTGATACCGCTTTGCCATCCACCTTTTTCCGTGTTTGCAGCACTATCGGTACACAAGCCAGAGCCGTAGAGATAAATATTGCTGAAGTAACCTTCCTGCTGCAATTTATCAACCGGCCAACCCATCACATTATGAATGTAATCAGCATCTTCATTCAGGTTAGTGAGCACGCGATCAATATCGGCATCGGTAATTGCGGGGTTGCGATTTTTACCCCAGATAAATGCAAAGCGACCTTTGGTTTTTACACCGGCAATAGTGCTGGCCGGGCAACCGTTGTAAATCTTGAATTTGCTCGGGTCCACCTGGCCGAAATCGGTGCGGAAATCGTAATTCAAATCCGGTTCATACTTCGGCCATTCGTGAGCGCTACATTGCGCAACGCTGGGCGAACTGCTTGAGCTGCTGCTCACCACCGGCGTACTACTTCTTACCGATGAACTGCTCGCGGGTATGCTGCTACGCATCGATGAACTGCTGCTTCTCGATGACGAGGTTACCGCTATTGAACTGCTTGAACGCGAACTGGACATTACCGGTGTGCTGCTGCGTGATGAACTCATTCCTCCCGCTGCAGTTCCCGCGACTCGCCATTCCAGAATTCCTGTTGATTGCGTCGTGTTTAACATGGACACACGCAAACGGCTGGTAACAATTCCATTCAATGCCACATTATTAAATGCATTTTTTGCCAGCGGCACATTGCCCGCATTCACCCAGGCACTACCATTCCAATATTCGATATAAGCGCGAGTTGGTGTTAACACACCGCCGTTATCATCGAACCAATAAATTTGCGTATTGCTGAGCGAATAATTTTGCGACCAATCGTATTGCACCCATTGGATTGAATTTGGGTTATTCCAGTTGCCATAAGCACCGGCCGATTTATCGTTGGAATTTGCCGGATTGCTGTTGTCATTGACGGCGCGAATGGTTTCCCAAGGCGACACATAGGACGTGGTTGCGGTTGCAAGCGTCGCAATATTGCTCGCTATAGGCGCAACACTGGTCGCCGCGCTACTTATGCGGCTACTTGAGCTAGCGGCTGAAATAATACTGGCGCTGCTGGATGCAATCGCTGCGCAAAGTACGCCCTGGATTTGTGGTGATTCAATCGCACCACCGTTAGTAACCCCCTGCACACCAAACTCCACCGAACGGCCCGGCTGAATGCTGCCATTCCAAGCGGTGTTGATGGCGGTGTATGCACCGCTTAAGGTTGCATTCCAACTATTCGTCACTGCGTTTTTAGAATAGGCCCAACTTACTTGCCAACCGTTAACGGCGGTAGCGGTATCGTTGGTAATGCGAATCGCAGCGGTATAACCGCTCCCCCAATTGTTGGTCACTGTGTAACTACAGGCGGCAGTAGCGCCTGTTCCCCAAGTTGCGGCGAACAACCCGACCCCAAGAGCGCCGGCCAAGCGCGAGCCTTTGGCAATAGTTCCAAGCATAAATACACCTTTTTATTAAAGTTATGACGACAGGTTCCACGCACCGCGAAAAAAGCTTCAACTCAACGCCGAAACCTCTGGCAAGGACTGCAGTAAAAAGCGAAGGGTGTAAAAGAAAGACGGGGCGCGAACCTTACGCACGTGTGAATGTAAAAGTCAGATCCTGATAATCGACGGCGCTCGCAGTTACAGTGACCGAATCTGTAGTGAGTTCAAAAGAGCTTATAGTTTTACTGTCCAGCACCATCGCAGTGCATACTAGTTTTCAGCGCCACTTGTATTCAAGAGAATTGGGCGCCATTTAATATTATTATTATAAAAATATGATAAGCTGCCGTTTCATATATGACGTAGTTTTCAAAATTGCAAATTACCGCCTTTCAGGGAAGTCCCTACGCTCATCAGCAATGGCATTCACTTGCTATCCAGAACCGACTACTTGCTCTAGTTAATAGTAGCGCTCCAGCATAACTTAATTACACTGCATGGATTGTAGCCGGTCAGAACAAGCGTGCTTATTTTTAAAATAAGCCCAACCGTCGTACTAACCATAGAAAAAAACGAGGATTTCTCAATAGAAAAGTCCTCGTTCTTCTAGCCACAACTGCAATTACTAATTTTTAGCTTATCTCTTATTAGTTTTTACTTTGTCCTTCCATAACTTCACGGGCTTGGCACCACCACACGTAGTAGACTCTCCGTAAATTTTCAGTTTGTATTTCTTATTCTTTTGTAGCCCAACAAAAGTGTGGCTATAGGTAGTAATTCCGGAGGAGCTCGTATTACCAGGAACCATGACATAGTCAAAATCACAGGTATCACTAAAGTTCCATGAAGGCTTCCTACACACTTTATAGCTATCAAACTGTTGGTCAGTTTTCCAGGTTAAGGTAATGGAATTACTAGACTTTGAAACATCAACCTTAAACGTTGAACTTGCACTTTTTGTTTTAAATTTCGGCCAACGCAAACTGTCGCTCAGCCGATTTTCGTAACCACGCTGATTACTCAACCAACCTTTGGCGTAATAAGTGGTGGATGCCTTAAGGCCGCAAAACGTGTACTTTCCGCTATTAACCCCATCAATTAACACTAGATTAGGATCAGAGGTAGTAGCATCAATATAGGTTCGATTTGAAGTATTGCACTCCCCAACATCTCGCCAAAAACCTTTCTTTTTAACACATAAACCAATATTCGGAACACCGCACTCCTGGGTCCATTTTACAGTCACTTTATTGGACGTTACATTTTCTACAGAAATGCTGTTTGAATAATTGCTTTTTTTAGTAGTGAATGTTGTTTTTAATTCATTAATTTCCTCATATTTAGACTGGCAAATAGTTTCAGTTTTGTTGCCATCAAAATCTATATCATTAACATCCGTAAAGCAGTCATCCACAACGCCAGCAATGGCAAGATTGTACGTAGTCTCATCCTCCAATCCATCCAGCGAATGATCCGAAGAGCCGCTTGAACTAGGGTTTGTTGACTCAATTTTTAATGCCAAAATATCACACACCTGATCATTAACACCCGGTATCGTGTTAGCTGATTTTTTCAAGCAAATAACATAATTGTCATAGTGGACATAGGCATTAGGAATTGAGTAATCAACATCGACGTTGCAATATTCTGGCGTCACGGTGATAGCTGAACCAGGAACACTTCTCGCTCCCAATCTGGATACACTGGTCTGATCCAGCAACTGATCTTCTGTATAGACGCTGCTATTGACTCGTACTTCGTCAATCGAACCAGTAAATGCCCAGTGAGCCCAAAAATTATTTTCACCGATATTGAGTGTGCTACTTCCCGCAAGCGGTGCAGTACACCAGGATATGTCAAACGCCTGTGATGGGGTTCCATTTACAAAAATAGTTACCTTGTTAGTAATATTTACCGCAACATGCTGCCAACTATTGTCGGTAAGCGGAGATGTTGGCGTTGACTGGTAATTTCTAGCTCCGTTAGCACCACAAGCCACTGTCAACATGACGCCGCCATTATAGTAATTTAACGATACCCCTACTCCGTTGGTCGCTGCCGTACGATTATCCAGCAAAGTCATGGAGTTAGTTTTATTGGTTTTAAACCATAAAGAAATGGAAGCCCCATCAGCATCATTTAATGTAATAGGAACAGGTGATGCAGTTAATTTTCCAGAGGTCGGCGTTTTTGCTATAGAGCTTCCTGCAACACCCGACACCAACGATTGGCTCGCAGTCCCAGTGTAATTTACAGTTATCGGCCGAGATGACGAATCCTTAAAAAAACCATTCGATAATGCATCAAAATCAAGCCTGAAAACTTCATCGGATTTAATGGCTTTAAAATCCAATGCATCTTGCTCCATCTCTTCTTTAATAGCTGCCGCCTCTTCCTGCGCCAGCATGTTTTCTATATGTGCGGAGGCAATTGAATCATCTGCCACGACCAACCCGGCAGGACAAGATTGTGCTAAAACTGCGGGCGTAACCAATGAAATTAGTACAAAAGAAAACAACTTTTTCATAAAAAAATCCTTATCAATAAGTGTGGTAAAGGAATGTTTTCAAGGAATAGAAATTTTTTACATGACGAATCCCTCCAAAAAATGCAATAAAAACCTGTGGAAATCTGAACCTACAGATTTCCACGGGTAGGAATAATTTACTATTGGATATTGGCGGGCTGGGTTGTGTTGGTGATGGTATTTATCGGTATAAGCATTCCATTCACCATTTGAAAAACTGTCCACAAGTTCCCGGTTTGGCCAGTAGGTACAGAATAGCTCTGGACATGTATTCCATTAGCGTAAATATCTACCGTCGCCTGAGAAGCGGAAAGCGCCGTACTATTAGTGGTATTTACTGCGGAGTAGTTATGCACTGAATAAACGTAATTACCATTTATCATTTGCTTTTTAATATTAATGGTCTCAGGCCCTATTCCATCGGTGTCATCAAGATCCAATTTTGCTTCATCAACGACTTCTATTTGTGAATAGTAAACATGATATCTGGATGTACCGCCTGCTATCGGGCCCGTCAGGTGAGCATCCAGGTCCGCCGGTGACGAACCCCAACGCAGAATAACGCTAATATCTCTTTGCTTGGGTGGTAGAGCAACTTGTGTTTGATTAACCTTGCAGGCGAGTGCGTAAAGATCAACATAGGCTGTGCCCATATTGGAAGCAGTAGCAGTAACAGTGTATCCACCTACCGGCAAAGTGAAACTGAAATTTCCTGTAGCGTTCGTGGTTCCTGTAGCTATTACCGCCCCGGAATAGTTATTGAGACCGGCTCGTACCTCCAAGTTAGCAGTAGCTACGATACTACCCGTGAGCGCATTGATAACCGTTCCACTCGTGATCACAGAACCAGTTGCATCAGGTGTTAACAGAATTTTCGCCAGCGATCGAGAGGTTTCAGTTGCGATATTAATGCTCTCATATTTCACAGTTTTGTAACCAGATTTAGCGACAGTCACGTAGTAATCAGTGTTTTGCGCGGCATCAAAACGATAGGTTCCATCCACTGCAGTTGTTACCTCCTGAATTAAATCCCCGCTAGCACTGAATAGACTCACGGTGGCATTGGATATCGACGCGCTTGTACAGGCATCCCCTATTGATCCGGTAATCGGAATCAGAGTTTGTACCATTAAGAAATCAAAATTCGAACATGCGCTTGGACTTGGGCCCTGAACTATATCGGTGTAAGTTTGGCTCCAACCAGTTGTTTGGTTGGTCACGGTGACTTTTGTTGAAACCTTGGGAATATTCAAAATTGTAAAATTGGGTGATGAATCAGCACTGCCATTCAATACAACATTGGTTTGTACATCAGTACGTCCATCTGATTCAGCAGTAATAGTGTAATAGTAGGTTTTACCCGCGACTCTAATTGAATCATCAATAACAAAACCGTTGATGCAACCACAAGTTTGATTGGTGTAACAAACTGGCTCGTCAACATTCCACGTTGTAAAATGGGTAACACTGCCAACATAAATACCGTTGGTCAATGTAGCCACGCCTTCCTCTTTCCACTTACCCAACGTTTCATCATAGAACCATAATGGTTGGGTAGATGTCGCTTTTTGTGGTCTGGAAGCCGGAATGCGAATAGTGAACGGCCCCTTGTTCTGCAGAGAGTAAATATTTCCTGATGTCACTCCGCGCACAACAACATCCAACATTCCCTGACTAATCAATTCAACAGCAGCACCATTTTTATCAACAGCCGAAAAATTGCCTGGTGCCGAGGCAATCTCTCGAGTTGCCGCGCTGATACTTGTTATAGACACCGACAAATTTTCAGTAATACCACTCATTACTGGAAAAGTTACCGATGCACCATCGAGCGTACTTACCGTATTCGTCACCGCAGGATTAATTATTTCAGTCGTATCAACTGGCAATAGCTTTTCAACGACAGAAACCTGATTTTTGCTGCTTTTGTAAATCCGATGAGTACTAGCATAACCATTTGCGGACACACTCACCGCATACTGTGCTGCCATTGGTACCTGCACAGAGAAACGCCCTCGAGCATCTGTAGTTCTGGTGAGTTGGCCAATTTTTACTGTGGCATTACTCAAATATTCACCGTTGAAGGTTTTAACTTGGCCGCTAACACTGGCAGTAGCAGCGCTCGTATCTATAACGGAAATCGTGGACACTGAAGTGAGGGAAGTGATTGCACCATTGAACGAAGGATCATTACTTTGGTTATGATTAGACCAATCCTGTTTGCTTACACGGAATTGAACTGAAACGTAGTCCTTATCTTTCAGTGTACCTGCGCCAGGCTTGAAACGAATGACAATTTCCTGATCAGTAAACTCGAAATAAATATCACTATTTATTGACCGATAGCTACTGTAATTGATACCAACAACCGAGGATTGATCCACTGTACCAACTAATGGAGAAGATCCTTCTTTAACATACTTATAGACAATTTTTAGATTAGCAAGCGGAAAATCTTTATTTTCATTATTTTTCACCCGAATTTCTGCCTGAATCTGCGGGTTTACTGATTCCCGCACAAACGGCATATATTGCACTTCAAATGCCTGTACACCTGAACTTAAAAAGAGAAAAAAGACAATAGCTAATCGCAAGAATGATAGATACATTGAAACATTCCTTTTTGAGAAATAAATAGAAATCGTAAATTTGAACAACTGTTATTGTGTATTTCAGTTTCTGATTTTCATGGGAAGTCTAATTATTATTTTAATAGCGCAATTCGGAACCCTACGCTGCGATCAAGACTAACAAAGTAACTGCATCTAAATCCGTTAAGGGCACGCTTTTAAACGACATAATTTTTATTAAAAAACCACTCCTAAGTACCAACATCACATTTCTATGTGATTATTTTTACTGGCTAAATTTAAAGAACAATGTTTGAAACCAATAAAACATGGTTACCATCCTTAGATAACAAACAAGAATTTAAAAATATCACTGACATCAGCCAATTATCCTCAATCCAGAGTTAAACGGTTGTCTGGCAAAAATTTGCTGGGTAGTAGCTCATAGTCCCTTCCCACATCTTCCCTGACATATTCCTCTCGGCGACAATAGG
>JACCDZ011352958.1_pt1 | contig 13435 bp, 12 predicted proteins | sample 7449551 | NCBI WGS metagenome assembly JACCDZ01 (sample SAMN15323452, study PRJNA562643) | freshwater metagenome | isolation source: river surface water | place: USA:Blue River Watershed | collected 2017-08-18
ATTCGTGCCATGAAAATGTTCGAAGATGGCCTTATTGAAGAAGTGCGCGATTTAGTAATTGATGGACTGATGTCAGGTACCACCGCGCGACTTGGTCATGGATATGCGCAGATTATTGAATTTCAGATGGGTTTAAATATGGATCCAATTGAAGAGACCATCATCGTTACGCGCCAATATGCCCGTAGACAAGAGACTTGGTTTAAGCGCGAGAAACGGATTAATTGGATTGAAGCGCCCTTTCTGCCTAAAGCGTTAGAATTATTGAAATGAGTATTCAAGCTAGCTACGGACACGGAACGCATAATGATTTCGTGCTGGTTTATGACCCAAACGGTGATTTATCAATCTCATCCGCCGAAACTGCACGTATCTGTAATCGTGAAAGCGGCATTGGCGCAGATGGCTTAATCCGCATCGTAAAACGCGATGGTAAGTGGTTTATGGATTATCGCAATGCAGATGGGTCGCTTGCAGAGATGTGTGGCAATGGAATTCGCGTAATGGCTAAGTTTCTAATCGAAAAAGGTTTAGAGCAGCCAGGAATTTTTCCAATTGATACTCGTGATGGAGTTAAACATTTACGAGTTCCCGAATCTGGCGATATCACCGTAAACATGGGGCAAGTAACCGATGAAGGTGATGAGGTAACTGCTGGTACAGATACTGGACTTTGGAAGGGTTATCACATCAGCGTTGGTAATCCGCATGCCGTGGTTTTTGTAGAAGATTTAGCGCAAGTAGGTTCGTTAAAACATCCACCGGTAGTGCGTCCAAAGGAACTTTACCCAGAAGGTGTAAATGTTGAATTTGTGCAGATAACTGGTGATCATGTCGTAAAGATGCGCGTGCACGAACGCGGTAGCGGCGAAACTCAGAGTTGTGGCACCGGAGTAGTAGCTGTAGCAATGGCAGCTGCAAAACATGCTCGCGAAAATTTACCAACCAAATGGGAAGTTAATCCGCCAGGCGGGCGTTTATATGTAGAGATAGATGCTCACAGCAACGGAATTTTGACAGGCCCTGCCGTGATTGTTAAAGATGTCGAAATAGAAGAGTTTCTTGAGCGATAAAGATTTCGAAGAGTTACTAAGAGCTTCGGCTCGCGTTGCTTCAGAATTTGATGAAGCCGAAGATTTAATCAACACCCCTGATCAAGTTGCCGAGCGTTCTGCACTTCGACGCGTAGCCGGTTTCTCTACCCAGCTACAAGATATTTCTGATGCGGAATATCGCGAATTACAACTAGAACGAGTGGTTTTAGTTGGCGTTTGGACTACCGGTACCGCAGAGATGGCAGAGAATTCATTAGATGAACTTAAAGCGCTCTCAGAAACTGCCGGTGCACAAGTTTTAGAAGGCGTTATTCAACGCCGCGAATCGCCAGATCCCGCAACTTATATCGGTAGCGGAAAAGTCGCCGAACTTCGCGAATTGGTAGTGCAGACTGGTGCAGATACTGTCATCTGTGATGGTGAATTATCTCCAGCGCAATTACAGAAGTTAGAAGTTAAATTAAAGGTCAAAGTAATTGATCGCGTTGCTTTAATTCTGGATATCTTTGCGCAGCATGCCAAGAGCCGCGAAGGTAAAGCACAAGTAGAACTTGCGCAGATTAGTTACTTATTACCGCGACTTCGTGGTTGGGGTGAATCACTTTCGCGCCAAGTTGGTGGACGTGCAGCCGGCGGCGCTGGTATCGGTGGTCGCGGACCTGGCGAAACTAAAATCGAAACCGATCGTCGCCGAATTCGTGATCGCCAAGCTAAGTTACGTCGCGAAATCGCGGAGATGAAGATTGCGCGCGATACCAAGCGCCAAGAACGTCAACGTAACAATATTCCTTCGGTAGCAATTGCCGGATATACAAATGCCGGAAAATCATCGCTCTTAAATCGTTTAACAAACGCTGGGGTTTTGGTAGAGAATGCACTCTTTGCAACTTTGGATCCAACTACCCGTCGCACCGAAACCGCCGAAGGTCGTATTTATACCTTGACCGATACTGTGGGATTTGTGCGCCACTTGCCACATCAATTGGTGGATGCATTTAAATCAACGCTAGAAGAGGTAACTGGCGCTGATTTAATCGTGCATGTGGTTGATGGTTCGCACCCGGACCCATTCGAACAGATTCGCGCAGTGCGCCAAGTAATTTCCGAAATCGGCGGCAGTGAAATTCCAGAGATCATTGCGATAAATAAGGCAGATGTCGCTAAACCAGAAGTGATCATGGCGCTACTTCGACAGGAACAAAATGCTTTCGCATTTAGTGCGAAGACAGGATTTGGGGTCGAAAATTTATTGCGTGCAATCGAAAATTCGTTGCCACATCCAAATATCGAAATAGATGCAGTAATTCCATATACCCGCGGTGATTTAGTAAATGAAATTCACGAAAGAGGCGAAGTTCTTGAAGAGGAATATCGCCCTGATGGGACTTATTTGAGAGCTTTAGTTGATGATCGCCTTGCCAAACGCGTTGCTGGGGTGATTAACAGGGAATAAAGCGCTTTTCGGCGTGGTTTAGTGGAAATAACGGGGCAAATAGGGCAACCTACGCCCGTTCGTTAAATGTTTTGGGTTACGGCCCACTGGTCGCGGAGAGGCGGTGCAAAATGGCAACGGATTACGACACACCCCGAAAAACGGATGAAGAACTCCATGAGGAATCCTTAGAAGAACTCAAAGCCAAGCGCGCTGAAGTTCAATCCGGCAAGATCGACATTGATGAAGAAGAGGAAGCCGAAAACCTCGAACTTCCTGGCGCAGATTTATCTGGCGAAGAATTGTCAGTAAAAGTTGTGCCAAAGCAAGAAGATGAATTTACCTGCTCACGTTGCTTCTTGGTTTCTCACGTAACCAATATTGCCAAGGGCTCTGGCGCTACGGCTGTATGCCGCGAATGCGCTTAACTAATTCACTTCCGTTATTACTTCCGATTAACCAATAACTAGTTTTATCTCGTTCGTCATTTACAAATACTTGGACGCCACGATTTAGCCAGGGTCTGGTGGCATGAAAACTACGTGCATCAGAATTCACGGTACGTAATTTTCGATACTCCGTTTCATCTAATTCGCGTGGCTCTTTTAAGTACTTCAAATCAATATGCGCGCGATCTATTTGAAGTTCGGTATCAACTGTAATCACCATTCGCATCTTGACCCATAGATAGGGAAGGGTGGCGCTAAGTACGATTAAGAAAACCAGCGCCTCTAGAAAATCGAAAGCTGCCCAGATTGCAAAGGCCATAGAAAAATACATAAAGAAGATAAAGCTCATCCAAGATAGTGGTGGATTTAGCCTCTCGCGGTATGTGGCCATGGGTTAAAAGTAGCGTAAATTAGCGGCATGGCTATTGAGATGCCGGAACGTCATCCACACGCTCCAAAACCTGGCGAAGAGATTCCTTCACATTTAAATATGTGTTTTGGTTGCGGTGTTGATCATCCAACAGGTCTGCATATGAAATCTATCGCCGGAGAAGGTCTGACGGCTACCTGTGTATTTACCGTTACCGATATGCACCAAGGCGCTCCAGGACTGGCGCACGGCGGCTTGTTATCTCTTGCATTTGATGAAGCGCTCGGAAAGTTAATGTATTTATTGCAGGTGCCAGCAGTAACGGCACATTTAGATACAGATTTCATCAAGCCAATTCCAGTTGGTTCGAAGTTATATATAAATGCGCGAATTACCGGCCAAGAGCGTCGCAAGGTGTACACGCAAGCAGAAGGTCGTTTAAATAGTCCTGATGGCGAATTGGCGCTTAAAGCTAGCGCCTTATATATCGTGGTTGGCTTAGAACACTTTATTAAAAATGCGGCCGAAGGTTATATCTCCGATAAACAATTTGGAGTAAACCCATGATTGTTCAAATTCAAAGAATCGATAAGGGTTTGCCATTGCCCGAATACGCCCGCGCAGGCGATGCCGGAATGGATGTCTATTCAACTATTGATTGCACGCTTGCTCCTGGTGCGCGCGCAATCATTCCTATCGGAATTGCGATTGCGCTGCCGGAAGGGTTTGTTTGTTTTGCACATCCAAGAAGTGGCTTAGCTGCAAAGCACGGCATCTCTATTGTCAATGCTCCCGGAACTATAGATTCTGGTTACCGAGGAGAAATTAAAATAATTTTGATTAACACCGATGCCAAGGAAACTTTTGAAATCAAGCGCGGTGATCGCATCGCTCAATTAGTCTTTCAGAAATTTGAAAGCGCAAGGTTCTTTGAAGTAGAAGTTTTGCCAGAATCTCAACGCGGTGGCGGCGGATTTGGAAGTACCGGTTCATGAGCCACGAAAAAGAAGCGATTCTCAATGCGATGGGTGGCAAGCGAGGTTTAATTGATAACGGTTTGCCATCAATACTCTTCCTAATAGTTTTTAATATTCAAAAAGATCTACGTAGCGCAATTTATGCTGCGATTGCATTGAGCGCCGCGCTAGCTGTGTGGCGTCTTATCAAGCGCGATACTTTGCAACATGCAATCAGTGGCGTAATCGGCGTTCTAATCTGCGCATGGTTTGCTAAACAAGGCGGCCAAGCGAAGGATTACTACATCCCATCATTTATAAAGAACAGCGCATATGCAGCCGTTTATGCCATCGCTAATTTAGTAGGTTGGCCGATTTTAGGTTTGATTATTGGGCCAATCATCGGCGAGAACATGGAATGGCGAAAAGTTGCCGCGCGTAAACGTGTTTATGTTATGGCCGGCTGGGTCTGGGTCGGAATGTTTGTTTTGAGACTTTTAATAATGTATCCGCTTTACCAAGCAGATCAATTAAATGCACTTGGCGTAGCAAGTATTGTGCTGGGATATCCGTTATTCCTGCTGGTAATTTGGTGGACTTGGTTAATTATTAGAACCGTGCCAAGTGTTAAACCAGATGCTACGCAATAAAGCAGGCTTTTAAGGTTGCTTCGGCAACATTAGAAGCAACAAAGATAATCTCATCGCCAGCTGCAAAGGTATCGTGCGGCTTTGGATTAAAGACGCGACCGTCGCGAACAATTGCCGCTAGGGAAGTGTCATCAGGCAGGGTAATTTCTTCAACCGTTTTGCCAATGCATTTTGAATTATCTGGCAAGGTAAGTTCGAGTAGATTTGCAGAGCCCTTACCAATAGTAAATAGCTTCACGACATCTCCGACTGAAACTGCCTCTTCAACTAGTGCCGCAATAATGCGTGGAGTAGATACCGCGACATCTACGCCCCAAGACTTATCAAATAACCATTCGTTCTTTGGGTGATTAATTCGAGCCACCACACGTGGCACGCCATATTCAGTCTTTGCTAATAGGGAAGCGACCAAATTAACTTTGTCATCACCAGTTGCAGCTACCAATACTTGGCATTGATCTAATTTTGCATTATCTAGCGAAGCAATTTCGCAAGCATCTGCCATTACCCATTCCGCTTCTGCAACTGATTCCAGCTTCATGGCTTTTGGATCTTTATCAATCAACATTACGTGGTGGCCATTGGCTAACAGTTCGCGTGCAATTGAACGGCCAACATTTCCAGCGCCAGCGATCGCAACGCGCATTAGTTCACCTCTGCATTCATGGTTGCAGTTACTGAATCAATATCTTCATCGTGCGCCATTACATGAAGCAGGTCGCCCTCTTGTAAAACTGTGTGGTCATCTGGAATAAAGGCATCACCAAGTCGAGTAAGAAATGCCACGCGGGCATTGGTGCGAGCTTCAACTTCAGAGATTGGATGGCCAAGCCAAGATTGGTGAACGCTTACTTCAAGAAGTGCGACTTTGCCTGATGGATCGCGCCATTCGCCACGAGAACCGCCAGGAAGTAGACGACGTAAAACTTGTTCGGTCGCCCAGGTGACGGTGGCTACGGTTGGAATCCCTAAACGCTGGTAAATCTCAGCTCGTGCTGGATCGTAAATACGTGCAACTACATTCTTAACGCTAAAGACTTCGCGAGCAACGCGAGCTGCCAAAATATTTGAATTATCGCCATCAGATAGTGCGGCAAATGCATCAGCGCGTTCGATACCCGCTTCAATCAAAATGTCGCGATCAAAGCCAATGCCGGTAACAGTCTCGCCTTTGAAGCTACCACCTAAACGACGGAAAGCTTCTCTAGATTGATCGATGATTGATACGGAACAGCCAGCGGCTTCGAGTTCAAGTGCGATCGCAGAACCAACTCGACCGCAGCCCATGATGACAACGTGCATAGGAATTACAGAGTACACCTTAAACTCGCGCAATGCAGGTTCGCGTTGAAAAAGTGGCCCACGGTGGCCACTTTATTGCTAGAAATGAAGGGCAAGTTATCTTCATTCGCGATACCGCACCAGGTGAATTGGTCGAAATTGAAATAACCAGCAAGGCAAAGGGTTTTCTTCGAGCCAATGTCATCGAGGTAATCGAACCCTCTAAAGAGCGAATCACGCCGCCCTGTGCCTATGCTGGCAAATGTGGTGGTTGCGACTTCCAACACTTAAACCTGCCATATCAGCGTCAATTAAAAGCAGAAGTCATCAAGGAGCAATTTTCAAGAATTGCAAAGATGGATGTTGAAGTAGTGGTGCATGAAGTAGCACCAACTACCAGATATCGAACCCATATTCGTGGTGTCGCTAATGAGGCAGGGCAGTTTGGAATTTATGCCTCAAGATCGCATGACATCATTCCAATTAGTGATTGTTTGATTGCGGGCGAAGAGTTACATGTAGAGAAAATTGCAACAGAGAAATTCGAACCTATGGAACCAATTGAAGTTCCACAAGGCGATCAAATTCGTGAAGTTAAGGGAAAAAAATTCAAAGTTAAAGCTGGCGCATTTTGGCAGCGTCACCGTAATGCACCAGATACATTAACTACTAAATTTTTAGAACTTGCAAAATTAAAAGCTGGCGAGCATCTACTAGATTTATATGGCGGAGTTGGACTATTTAGTTCGGTTGCAATCGAGGTCTTGGGCCCTGGCGGAAGAATTGATTTAATCGAGAGCTCCATTCCGGCCATCGATTCAGCGCGGGAGAATTTTGCTGATTATTCAAATATTAAAATTGTAAGAGATGACGTTGCTAAGGCGCTTAAGAACATCAAGCGTGCAGATGTGGTGGTGCTAGATCCACCTCGTGCAGGAGCTGGGGCAGATGTGGTCGCACAGTTGCTACGAATTAAACCTTCAAGAATTGTTTATGTGGCATGCGACCCAGCATCGCTTGCAAGAGATGTGAAGAGTTTTATAGACAATGGCTGGCAAATGACCTCACTTGATGGCTATGACCTATTTCCGATGACACAACACATCGAGAGTGTTTGCTTATTGGAGCCAAATAAAGTATCTTGACGTCAAGATAAATTATTTAAGGGGGACGACCTTGTCTACCAATCCAATTGATTCATTTAAGGCTAAGCGCAATTTAGATGTCGCTGGAAAGTCTTATGAAATTTTTGATATTTCAAAGATTGATGGCGCAAGTAATCTGCCATTCTCGCTAAAGATTCTGCTTGAGAATTTACTTCGCACTGAAGATGGCGCCAACATCACCGCAGAGCACATCAAAGCGCTTGCGACATGGGATCCAAAGGTCGAACCAGATACCGAAATTCAATTTACTCCAGCGCGCGTAGTGATGCAGGACTTCACCGGAGTTCCTTGTATCGTGGATTTAGCAACAATGCGTGAAGCGATTGTCGAACTAGGCGGAGATCCATCAAAGGTAAATCCTTTAGCGCCAGCTGAATTGGTTATCGATCACTCAGTAATCGCAGATTTCTTTGGCACTTCAGATTCTTTTGAAAAGAACGTAGATGTCGAATACGAACGTAACCGTGAGCGTTATCGCTTCTTACGTTGGGGCCAGACTGCATTTGATGAATTCAAGGTAGTGCCGCCAGGAACTGGAATTGTCCACCAGGTAAATATTGAATATTTAGCTCGCGTAATCATGACACGTGTAGTCAATGGGGTGCTTCGTGCCTATCCAGATACTGTGGTCGGTACAGATTCTCATACAACTATGGTTAATGGACTTGGTGTTCTAGGTTGGGGCGTTGGCGGAATTGAGGCCGAAGCAGCACTTCTTGGCCAACCTGTTTCAATGTTAATTCCTAAAGTAGTTGGCTTTAAATTAAAGGGCGAACTGCCACTTGGTACCACTGCAACTGATTTAGCGTTAACTATTACCGAAATGCTTCGTAAGCATGGAGTAGTTGGCAAGTTCGTAGAATTTTATGGTCCAGGTGTGGTTTCAGTACCAATGGCAAATCGTGCAACTATCGGAAATATGTCACCTGAATATGGATCAACTTGCGCCATCTTCCCAATTGATGAAGAGACGCTTCGTTATCTGCGCTTAACAGGTCGCAGCGAGGAGCAGGTTGCGTTGGTGGAAACTTATGCAAAGACTCAAGGTCTATGGCATAACCCGGATGCCGCACCTCGTTTCTCTGAAGAGCTAGAACTTGATCTTTCAACTGTAGTGCCATCTATTGCCGGCCCTAAGCGCCCACAAGATCGCATTTCATTAAAAGATTCAAAGGCTTCACTTGAAAAACATTTACCAACATATTTCACAGAAAAGACCACCAAGGGCGAAGTTAAAGCAGGAGAAACCAGAGTTAAGAATGGAGATGTTGTTATCGCCTCAATAACTTCATGTACCAATACCTCTAATCCTTCTGTAATGCTTGGCGCGGCGCTGCTAGCAAAGAATGCAGTAGCCAAAGGCTTAAAGAGCAAGCCATGGGTCAAAACCACTTTGGCGCCAGGGTCAAAGGTAGTAACTGATTACTACGAGAAAGCTGGCTTAACTAGCTACATGGAGCAGTTGGGCTTTAACTTAGTTGGTTATGGCTGCGTAACTTGTATCGGAAACTCAGGTCCACTACCGGTAGAAATTTCAAAAGCAATTAATGAGAACGATTTAGCAGTTACTGCAGTGCTATCAGGTAACCGCAACTTCGAAGGACGTATTAGTCCAGATGTAAAGATGAATTACTTAGCCTCACCACCGCTAGTTGTGGCATATGCGCTAACCGGAACGATGGATCATGACTTTGAGAAAGATCCAATCGGTAAAGATTCTGCAGGTGCAGATGTTTATCTAAAGGATATTTGGCCAACTCCAGCTGAGGTGCAAGCCGTGGTTGATTCAGCTATTTCTTCAGAAATGTTCTCTAAAGATTATGCCTCAGTATTTGATGGAGATAATCGTTGGAAGTCACTTGATACTCCAACTGGCAAAGTTTTCGAATGGGATGCAAAGAGTACTTATGTACGTAAGCCACCTTATTTCGAAGGTATGCCAAAGAGCCCTAAGCCAGTTACAGATATCGCTGGAGCCAAAGTATTGGCAATTCTTGGTGACTCAGTAACTACTGATCACATCTCTCCAGCTGGAAATATCAAAGCTGATTCACCAGCAGGTAAGTATTTGTCTGAGCATGGCGTAGATCGCAAAGATTTCAATTCATATGGATCACGTCGCGGCAACCACGAAGTAATGATTCGCGGCACCTTCGCAAATATTCGCTTAAAGAATTTACTTCTTGATGGCGTTGAAGGCGGCTTTACCAAGAACTTCTTAAATAGCGGAGCGCAAGAAACTATTTACGATGCATCGATGGCGTATCAAGCTGCTGGAATTCCATTGGTAATTTTGGCTGGCAAGGAATACGGATCTGGATCATCTCGAGACTGGGCGGCAAAGGGAACTGCGCTTCTTGGTGTTCGCGCAGTAATTGCTGAATCGTTTGAACGTATTCATCGTTCTAACTTAATCGGAATGGGCGTACTGCCATTGCAATTCCTTGATGGCGAGAATGCACAATCACTTGGACTTAAGGGCGATGAAGTATTCGAAATCACCGGTATCACCGAACTAAATAACGGGACCATTCCAAAGACGGTTCAGGTCAAGGCAGGGGATAAAACATTCACTGCAAAGGTGAGAATCGATACACCAGGCGAAGCGGATTACTACCGACATGGCGGCATCATGCAGTATGTATTACGCTCGCTCGTGTGATTGAGCGAATCAATTCTCCACGCGATCTAGCTGCACTTAATTCAGAGCAGCTAGAACAACTCGCTGCTGAAATTCGCGAATTCTTAATCGAGAAAGTTTCTAAAACCGGTGGGCATTTAGGGCCGAATCTTGGTGTAGTTGAACTATCAATTGCGCTGCATCGAGTCTTCGAATCTCCAAATGATGTAATTCTTTTTGATACCGGTCATCAAAGTTATGTCCATAAAATTCTGACAGGCCGCGCAAAAGATTTCGATAAGTTGCGCCAACGTGGTGGCTTATCTGGATACCCATCACGCAAAGAATCTAGCCATGATGTTATTGAAAATTCCCATGCCTCAACCTGTTTATCTTGGGCTGATGGCATCTCAAAAGGATTTGAATTAAGTGGCCAGAAAAATCGCACCGTAGTTGCCGTAGTTGGAGATGGCGCACTAACTGGCGGCATGTCCTGGGAAGCGCTAAATAACATCGCAGCTGATAAAGATCGCCAAGTAGTAATCGTGGTTAACGATAACGCTCGTTCATATTCGCCAACTATCGGTGGACTTGCGGCCCATCTTTCTACTCTGCGCCTGACTAAAGGCTATGAAAAGTTTTTAGATTTCGGAAAAGCGGTATTAAAAGCCACTCCAGTTGTGGGCGATCCACTTTATAGCGCTGTTCATGGCATGAAGAAGGGCATTAAGGATTTCATTGCTCCGCAAGGAATGTTCGAAGATTTAGGTTTGAAATATTACGGACCAATTGATGGCCACAACATCGCAGAACTTGAAGAGGCGTTAAAGCGCGCTAAAGGTTTTGGCGGCCCAGTAATCATTCACTGCATCACCGAAAAGGGGCGCGGCTATCAACCGGCTCTTGAAGATGAAGCAGAACGTTTCCATGCCGTTGGTGTTGTAAATCCTGAGACTGGTTTACCGGTTAAAAAAGGTGGCACCTCATGGACCAAAGTATTTGGTGATGAATTAGTTGAAATCGGCAAGGAAAACCCGAAGATTGTGGCGATGACAGCTGCGATGATGGGACCTACTGGACTTTCAAAATTTCAAGCAAATTTCCCAGAACGAACTATTGATGTTGGTATCGCAGAGCAACATGCCCTAACAAGCGCGGCAGGTTTAGCTTTTGCAGGCATGCATCCAGTTGTCGCCGTCTATTCAACATTTTTAAATCGCGCTTTTGATCAATTGCTTTTGGATGTAGCGATGCATAAAGCTGGCGTGACATTAGTTTTAGATCGCGCAGGTGTTACTGGCGATGATGGACCTAGCCACCACGGAATTTGGGATTTAGCGTTAGGTGGCATTGTGCCGACGCTTCAAATTGCAGCTCCTCGCGATGCTCATACTCTGCGCGAAGAACTTCGTGAAGCAGTTAAGGTAACAGATGCGCCAACTTTGATTCGCTTTCCAAAAGGCGAAGCCATTGAAAGCGTTCCAGCGGTTCGTCGCCAAGCTGGTTTAGATATTCTCCTTGAAGGATCAAGTGAACTTTTGATTATCTCAATTGGTGCGATGGCAAAACTTGCAGTCGATGCGGCGAAGCTAGTTGGCGCCACAGTAGTTGATCCACGTTGGGTAAAGCCAGTAAATCCAGCGCTAGTTGAATTAGCAAATAATTACAAGAACGTATTGGTAATTGAAGATGGCATTAAGCACGGTGGCATTGCATCCACGCTAGCCGAACATGGAGTAGTGGCAGAATCAATTGGTATTCCACTTGAATTCATCGAGCACTCAAAGCGCGATGAGATTCTTAATGATTTAGGAATTAATGCGCAGACTATTGCGGCACGGATGCAACACCTGGTTCGTGGAATCTAGGGTTTGCATACCCTGCACGATCCAAGTACGGCAAAATTCCACCAAGCATTAGCGGCCAACCTGCGCCTAACATCATCGCTAAATCAATATCGGTAGCGCTTGATACACCTTCATCAATCATCATTCGAGCCTCTTCGGCAAGTGCTTTTAGTGCACGATCGCGAACTTGCTCGGATGTTGATGGATTTGAACCCTTCTCCATAAGAGCAATTGCATCTGGATTAGGAGTGCGCTTGCCATCAGCATCTTTGATGTAGATAGTGCGAACATTCTTCTCAACTAGTCGCTTGATAGTAGGAGAGATGCGATAACGAGGACCTAAGTTGTTGTGAAGTGTTTCTGAGACATGCAGAGCAACTCCTGGACCAACTAAATCGAATAATTCAAATGGCGTCATTGGGAAGCCAATTTCGCGCAGTGCATTATCTGCAACATCGTATGGTGTGCCTTCATCCATGGCATCGGTAATTTCACCCATAAAACGAGTAAGCAGGCGATTAACAATAAAACCAGGGGCATCTTTTGCAATCACCATAGTTTTCTTTAGCTCTTTACCGATAGCTAAAGCTGTTGCCGTGGTCTCATCATCAGTAGCGGGAGTGCGCGCAATTTCAAGTAACGGCATGACTGCAACTGGATTAAAGAAATGGAAACCAACTACGCGATTTGGATGCTGCAATCCAGCCGACATCTTCTCAACTGAAAGGGAAGAGGTATTAGTTGCAAGTACGCACTCAGGAGAGATGTACTTTTCTAACTCTTTAAAGAGATCATTTTTCAGTTGTAACTCTTCAAAGACTGCTTCAATAATAAAGTCGCAACCTGCGTAATCAGCTTTGTTTGTGGTGCCAATGATTAGAGCTGATAAACGATTAGCGCTCTCTTGGCTCATGCGCTTCTTCTCAACTAATTTTGCAAGCTCTGCTTTGATGTAAGCGACGCCTTTATCAACGCGTGCTTGATCTAGATCGCTAATCACAATTGGACACTTCAAATTGCGAACCAATAGCAGCGCCAATTGCGATGCCATCAAACCAGCGCCAACTACGCCAACTTTGCTTACCTTTCGGGCCAGATTAGCTTTTGGTGCGCCAGCTACTTTCTTGCGCCCCTTTTGAATTAAGTTAAAGGCATATAAAGAGGCGCGGAATTCATCGCCCATCATAAGTTCGACCATGCGATCAACTTCTTTAGCAAGACCTTGTTCGATGGTGTTGCTCTTGGAATCAGCAATTAATTCAAGGGCGTATTCAGCATTCTTAACGGTAGCGCCGTTATATTTCTTAGTAATTGCCGCGCGACCTGCCGCTAAAGCAGAATCCCAATCCGGATCATTTGAATGATCTTTGCGCTCAATTTTCTTCTTGCCAGTTACGACATCTGCTACAAATTGCACGCTTCGTTCAAGGAAATCTACTGGTGCATAAAGTTCATCGGCGATGCCAAGTTCTAGAGCCTCTTTGGCTTTTAACATCGTGTTGTTATTCAGTGCATTTTGCATAATAACTTTTACGGCATTGGTTGGCCCAATCATCTTTGGCAAGATGGTGACGCCAGACCAACCTGGAAGTAGCCCAATAAATACTTC
>JACCDZ010897528.1_pt1 | contig 13428 bp, 22 predicted proteins | sample 7449551 | NCBI WGS metagenome assembly JACCDZ01 (sample SAMN15323452, study PRJNA562643) | freshwater metagenome | isolation source: river surface water | place: USA:Blue River Watershed | collected 2017-08-18
GTTGAGTGTCGAGCCTCGAAGCCAGGTGAGTTCAGGGAATTGAATCATGTGTGTTTGTAGGAATCGCTCCTCGAAAATCAGGGGGAAAGTTTCGTCCATCTCTTCCTGTGTAAGATGGCCTTCGAAAACCTCGCGCCAGATTTCCATGCGCCCGCATCTTTTCGAAAATCGTTTAATGCTGCGGAGCAGAATCGCGGCAGGTTCTCTGCCGCCTATTTCTACGACGTGAAGATAATCAGCAAGCGCTTCTTTAGCTTCAGATAAAGTGGTATCAGCCATTGAAGTATCTGCTCTTCTTCCCTCGATCCTCACGATAGGAGTGATTGATGGAGTTATAGGCTACCCAGACATCCTCGTCGTAGAACTCCGTGATCGCCTTAAGGTGTTTGGGGATGTCTTCGAAATTCGTGGGGCAGAAATGATTGGCGTCCACACCAATGTTGACCATGTTGAGTTGATACTTCCACGCGCCGTGAATGTGGCCAACGATGTTGAATTTCTTCAGCTTACCTTGAGTCGGATAATGCGTGAGGTAGCATTCAATCCCATTAATGGTGACATCGACGCCTTCACCTTCGGGAATGATTTCCTCGAAATATGGCGCGAGCTGTTTGTCGCTGAAAGGCTTATCGTGATTGCCTCGAATCAAAATCTTGCGGCCATTGAAGCGATTGATGAGCGGAAGGTTGACTTCAGGATCGGCGTCTCGAAAAAGCGCATCTCCCACGACGTAAACCAAATCCGTTTCTTTGACGCCTTTATGATCGTTGTGCATTTTGACGAAATGGTCCAGCATCTCTTCGGAGGACTTAAAAACGTCGCGGCCCATGATCGCGAGCCGCTCTTCACCGATGTGCCAGTCTGCTACCACCCACTTGTTCAAGGATTTAACTCCGTGATGCATTCATGTGCATAACGACTGCCTAAGCCCTCTCCATGATACATGAAAGAGCGATCCTTGCCTTCAACGTTCAATTTGAAAGTGATCCAGTTGTTACCAAGCACGGTGACTTCCCGAGCATTAACAGGCAGTTGCGCTTTTGTGAATTCTGCTTCACTCGAATCGGCTGGTTCGCTACAGCCAGCGATCATTGCGGTAATAGTGAGGATGAGAAGAAGTTGTTTTTTCATCAGGATATTGTAGGAGACAGGAGATCGAAATTAGAGGGAAAGTTTAGCTGTGATTTATCACGGCATCAAGCGCAGTCTCAATAGCTTCTACGAACATCACCGATGTAACATCTCCGCCCGCCACGGCGTAAGCCAGGATCAGAGACTCCATCGCGTCGATGCCTGCATTAAACAGCTCGTTGTCCTCCGTGGGTTCATCAGCGAGATTCGAGTTGATGGTGCCTCCACTGCCATCAAGTAAGATGTTGATCTCTATCTGTGGGAAATTCGGAAGAGTGATGGTGATGTTTTCCATGCACCTTATAGAGATTCGACAAAGGAAATCACGGGGAAAGTTTCTCGAAAATCCACAGTCTCATCTGGAGATGACTGAAAGCGTGCTGCAGTATTTCCAGAGTGCGTGCATTCTCGGGCATGTCCGCGGCAGCTTTCTCAATCGCATACAGAGCATTTCCGCGCTCTACTCTATCGCAGTGAAGCGAGGCTACGTCTGCTGCAAAATAGGCCAGAGAGTAACTCCGTTCCGAGATGGGCATATATTCCATCGCACTCATGATGATTCTCTGAGCGCCAATAATCATGCATCGATATTCTCTCTCTGTCATAGCTGCCTCGAATTTTAAGACTTTTGAGTTTCGGCGAGTCCTAAAATGAATATGCTCCGATCCTTATACAGATCGGAGCATAGTGGACGCGAATGAGATAAGGGTTACTTGCCGAATGGGATCGAAACGCCCAGTCCGAAGACATAGCCTCGATTGCCATCCTGAACGCGGAAGTTGTCCGCGAGGTTGAGTCCCTTCATTCCGCCGAACAGAGTGAGCTTATAGCCAGCGGTATCGACGACATCGTAGGAGACGCCCAAGCCCATGTAGGCCTGTCGCTTGATGTCATTTGGATCAAAAGCGCCAATGGTATTGAGCTTGAATCGACCCTGGGTGTTGGCGAAGGTGTAGAGCGGAAGACTAAAGGCCGCGTAGTTGTCGAATCCATCTCGAAGATAGAGGAAGTTCAGGCTCGTGCTGGTGACATCGAAAGTCTGCGATTGCGCGGAAATCTGACCTTGCTTGGTCTTCGGGGTGGTGGTAGTGGTCTGGCCAAAGGCGGTGCCGATAAGTGCCAGAACGGCGACGAGGATCATCAGTAGTTTCTTCATGTGTTTGTTTTTTGTTTTGTGGTCGTGGACACTTTTCAGTGTCAGTTTCTTTGTCCACGAGCATTATAGGCAGTGGACAAAGAAAATAAGAGGGAAAGTTTTTATTCGAGCGTTTTTTCTAAAATATACGCATCGATCTTTACACCAAGCGCTTCAAAGCCAGGAGATTCTAAAAGAATTTTCTGTCCTTGAGTGAGAACAAAATTAACTTCTCCAGACGGCAATTCAGTTCTCCACCCAACAGCATCATTGATTTCTCGTTGCTGAGCATATGTTGTGATCGATGGCACGCTCCACCACTTTACACCATCGTCGTTGATGAAGTCAGGTGCGGGCTGTACCAAATCCAGTCTTGGAATCACTTCGGAATTCTCCCTCGAATGTAATCGCGGTTTTGCGTAAAGATATGCTTCTCTCTTGCGTGGCATCCAACAATCAGCGGGGGCATCTTCGTATAACCAATCCAAAATTCTCTTGGCATTTTTACCAGAATATGACAAAGTGCCAATGCTTGGGTTGAGCGTATCACAAACTGGAGCATATTCGTTTCCTGATTTCAATTTGAGAAACAGTGTTTGGGAAAATTTGCGACTGAGTGCATTCATTATTTTTTTTGAACCAATGAAAGAAACCGATGGTGCTGAGGTGAAACACACAGAACCATCACCGTCCAGCAGCCCTCGAATAAAATGGCGATCCATCTCTGGTGGCAAATTTGGGGGATATTCGCATGTGAGCGTTTTACGAGGATACAAGGAAAAATGCGTCTGCAGTGAGACGGGATACCATGATCCATTTATGGATAATCTACATGAACCGTCTTTGCAATCTTCAATTCTACCCGTAAATTTTATGCAATTCATTAATCGCTCAAGATGATCACGATCTTTTCTAGCAAGGTGAACACTTATGGTCGCTCGTTTTGTAAGCGAACAGCCATCAGCCATTAAGAATCCAGCCCAATAGCAGCTTTCCGCAGTATATGCATCAAAAAACTGAACATCATATTTACTATAGGGTGTTCTCTTTCTTAGAGGAATGCATGCTTGATTTAGTACGCGCTGAACAGTAGAACGATGAATGTTTAGTTCTTGGGCCAGCTCTAAGGTTCCCGAGCCAAGCAGATACTGCTTGACAATGTATGATCGGATATCAGAAGAGATCGATTGCACATTGTACTCTTCCAACATCCGATCATTGCGTCCTTCTGTAGACGTCATTTCTGTGAAATATGCTTCCAACAATATTCTTTGTCTTTCGAGAAAATCGGAGCTGGTTCCACAGTCCAGCGTGTTCTTTCGACTTTAGGAACGTAATAATCGGCGCGGCCAGATTTCGAACTCGGTACATCAGCCATGTAGGTTTCCTTTACGACACATCGACCACGTTTGAATCCTTCAGGGTAGTCGTTCCAATTCACGCCACGCTCGCTCCACATCTTCTCTTGAAGCTGGTTGCAATTGATACCGTGCATTTCTTTATGGGAGAACATTGACTGTGCCGCCATCTGAATGGAATTACGCGTCGCATCTTGGCTTCTCCAGACAAAGTAGTTATGAACCTCAACAGGATCAGGAATCGTGAAGACACGACTGTCGAAGAAAGCGAGAGTTCCATAAATCAAAGGATTGATGTCAAGTACCAGATGTGCCCAGTCCGATTTGTTTCCAAATTCCACATGGCGTGCTCTTACTTCATCAATTTTGGGAATCATTGATCTACCCAATCGCAATTGATTGAATTTAGCCGCGGCCATTGATGCGGAAATCGATGTCATCTTCTGAACGTTGCCATCGAACCAGGCCTCGGTGGTGATATCATCATAATCCACCAGCAGCAGACTGATCTCATCTGACTGAACATAGGCCATCTTGCAGCCCTGAACGTTTTCACAGAGAAACTTCGCAGTCTCATCCATGTCTGACATAAAGTCAAGATCATAGGGGCGTGCAAGTCCGCGCGTATACGTGTGGAATGCTTTCCCATCAAGACGAATGATGGTGTTGGTGCGACGAGGGAGAAAGGTGCGCGAGCGCACTTCGTATTGGGACTTCATGCGGTCCCCAAGTGAGTCTGATTTACTCATAGGTGTTTCCTTAGAGGGTTTGCCCGCCCTCTATTCGGGTATTGGTCGCGAGATCATGTGTTGATCTCAGATGGTCATAGCTTCAGGAGACTCTTCAAGTCTCTGGACAAGAATCTTTCGCGCTCGAAAAATTCGCGAGCGAACCGTTCCAATGCTGGTGCACTGTTCCGCAGCGATCTCTTCGTAGCTCAATCCTTCCACCAGATTCTTATACAACGCATCCCTGTAGTTATCAGGAAGACACCTGATGACTACAATCATCTCGGAGGCACGCTCGCTTCGGATGTAGTCATCGAGAATGTTGACCTTGGGATCGCACACCTCGAAAGTATCCAGATCGGTATCCGATTCACTCATGATCGCCTCAAAGGATGCGGCAGCGATTCGGCGACGCCGATGGCGACGATCATCCAAGAAGCATCGCTGAAGAATACGCAGTGACCAGTTCAAGAACGAACGCGAATCATCGTACTGATCGAATGAACGAGCAGCCTTGATAAGCGCATTCTGAACGAGGTCTTGAGCATCTTCAGAGTTGCCTGAAAGGATCAGAGCCTGGCGCTCCAGGCGAGGACGAGCTTCTGCAGCGAGTTGGGAAAATCGGGGACTTGTGATCATATTTACTTCCTGTGTGATACCCTTAGCAACACGCTCTCGAAAATAAGAGGGAAAGTTTTTCCAGGCGCAAAAAAATCCGCGGCTGCACTTTATATTCGTGCGATTCCGCGGATTCGAGCATCGACAATCTGAAGTTTTTACATCAACGCGTAGAGTCTTTCCCAGTCATCCTCATTAGGGAAATCGACACTGGTGTGCGCGAGCTGCAGACGCTTTTCGCAGCTATGTTCGAAGTTCCAGGGCTGAATTTCCAGTCGTTTCCCACGCCGCCATCGGTACGTGATCTGACAGTCTTCACAGTCATAAAGCGAGTAAAGATCGCACTCCTGGAAAGCGCCAAAGCTATTTCCAAAGGCAAATCCTGAATCCGATGTAGGGCGATTAATATTGCATCGCGGGCATTTCATACCTCTCTCTACGTTCATAATCCCGATTCGAAAGCAAAAACAAAAAAAACGCCCAGCACATTGTGGTGTGCCAGGCGCATCAAACCCCTCCTCTAGAAGGCTATTTTTAAGACTTTTGAGTTTCGGCGGAGTCGGACCCCTCCGTCTTTGCATCGCTGAAGTTTTCTTCAAGATATTTGCGGCCCGCGGGTGTGAGTCGAAATCCTTCCGCCCCACTTCCCGTGATCATGCCTTGAGTAAGGAGCTGTTTTCGAATCGCGGCGGACTGGGCCACATAACGGATCACCCCCGACGCTCCCACGGGAGCTTCATCCAGTGGTTTGGCCGCGCCCTCTTGTTTCATGAGCTTAAGCATCGCCTTCTGAATATCCACAAAACGCTGGCTGCCGCGCTGCTTCATCATCGCGCGCAGCAGAAAAGGTTTGTAATCTTGAAGCGGCGTGTACTCGCCATCCACCAGTGTGGAGGCCTGCTGCCTGGGTTGCTTGGGAGTTTTTGGCTCGCGCGGCTGACGCGGCTGTCTTGTTTTTCGCGCTGGGGCCTGAGGGGCCTCTTCGACATTCGACGCACTCGAAGAAGCTTCTGCACTCTCGGGCACGGCTGCCTCGATTTCCTCGATAGGGCTTGTAACGTTGGCCGCGGCGTCTTCCAAAGAAACTTCCACTGCGCGCTCTATGGGATCGGGCACTGACAATGGGTCCAGAGAAATCGAATCGGGTGTACTGGAAAAACGCTCGCGAAGCTTGAGGGCGCTGCCTCGAAGTGCATTTAAATCCTGCAGTAGAAGAATCGTCTCTTCGAAATCTTCACTATCCTGCTCGCTCAAGGATTTTCCCAATCCTGCGATCAGTGACTGAATGTAGTTAACGAGATCGTCTGTCACTTTGCGTGTGATCGACATCTTTTTCTCCTTAAAAAGAGTTTGTTGCAGCAATCAGAAAGAGTGTACCACAACAAAGACAAGACTCTTATCCGATTTCAAGAATCTTATTCACCTGCTGCATGCAGCGTTTGTTCTCATCCCTCCAAAACCGATATTCCAACGCGGCCCAGCAGACGCTCTCTAACAGCTCAAAAAATCGCGCGAAAGAATAAGACTCCCAGCCTCGATCATAATACTGCGTTCGAACACACGTATAACAGCAGCGGTAGAGTTCCGTGGTGAGCGGATTGTAATGCTCGAAAAACTGATGGACCTTTTCATCGCACTCTTCTGCTCGTGGAATGTTCATCCAGATATAGACAAAGAACAGAGCATCGCGCACATCATCGGATAGTTTCATGAACTCCGAATGCTTCAGCGCATACTGCTCCAAAAGATACTTCTCCCAGCCGTTGGCTATGTTGTTCATGGAAGAATCGCATGCCGCACGACATGCGCCCAGTCCCTTCATCGATCATTATATCATTGCTGACTAATATAATACTCGAATCGGAACCATTTCTGATCCGCGAGCAACAACAATTTTGCAAATAGATCAGATTTTTTCACTCTGTAGAAGTGACGGGCGAAGATCGAGGGTGAATCCGCTTGCGGGATTCTGGGGTGGGAGGATCATTGAGGAGGCCTTCGAGCCATCGGCGCTCATAATCGTTGGCAAGCTTACGGGCCAGGGACTCATCAAAAGCGAGAAAGAAAACCATGCCCGCGGAGATACTCGGGAAGAAGATATCCTCGCGAGCAGCGATCTCCTCGAAAAATCCCTGGGCCACAGGAATCGTTTGAAACACCACCTGGCAGCGCACGCAGGTGTCTTGAGCAGCTCGAAAATGCATGATATGCTTTTCGCGGCTTTACTCGAACGCTCCTCTATTCACTGATACGTGAAGGGAAAGTGAGCGCCTGCACCCACTCGGGTGCGGCCTTAAGCCACATCGAGGCACGCGAATAGATACGATCCTGCTCCTGAAGCGGGCCTTCCATAAACACTTTCGGCGACGTCTGTTCCGTGGCCAGCACCGCGACGAGTGAAATCAGCTCGGCCAGCGTGGCGCTCTCCACCCAGGAGTGATCGGTGAGCAGGCAGGTATGCATCGGGTCCCCATACTGCCATCCCTCCAGGATATATCCCGAGGCGGGCACATGCGCATCCGATTCGACGGCGCGGCGTAAACGATACCACCAGCCTGAGAGAGGATTGACATAGACTTCGAAATTCTCCTCGTTGGCGTCTTCCCAGAAAACGATGGAGCGAAAGTTATGGGGATCGCGATTAAGAAAATCGGGAGGGCGCGCGTTAGATTGAATCATGAGTGTTCTCCTGGGACATATGTGTACCCTGTACTACGTTCATAGACGCGTTTCCTGTCGGCAGAATTTTCCCTGTAGGGTTATACAAAAAGAGCACTCTGTCAGACATCAATTCTGGATAGAGTGCAGCGGGATCAAAATAAGGGGGAAAGTTTTAGAGGAGCGTGGAGTGGAGCCAGGCCTGCAAGGACTGCAGTGTCTGGCAGGGCCTGCTTAAGGATCGTTGCAGCAGCGCCTCGAAATCCTGAGGCTGTACAATCTCGCCGATAATCTCAGGACCTGTATGTCGTGCCTGGGCACGCAGATGCGGCAGCACGTAAAGCGCCGCGAACGTCTCTTCAATCGAAAGCACAAACTCCAGGTCTCCCTCTAAGTCCTTGCGATTGAGGCTCACCAGATATTCGAGATAGGAGCAAAGCGAGTTACGTGTCACACAGTGTGGAGACACCGTCTGCCTTAACGCGAGCAGCGGCAGCGCACGCACAGGATGCTGTCGATCATCCAGCCATCGCTCCAGCGCGCTGGCCACCTCGAAATCCTCGCTCGCCGATTCCACGTCCCCTATTCTTTCCGCCTCCTGAGCCTGATCGATCAAAAGCGCTTTCTGACTTTGGGTCCAGGAGATGGCATCAAACACTAAAAAGGCGCTGGGCAGCGTGAGCTGGAAAACTCTGTCTCGATACGTGATCAGGCCCGTGATATGATTTTGCCTCGAATTTCTGGATGCTATCACGAAACACCGTCCCCTTAAAGCATGATATGATGCCTGCTCAATGAACAGACATCATATCACAGATTGCTCGAAATTGCAATCTTAATCTTGCGAGAACTTTCTTAAAGAACGGCCTTTAAAATATTTCGAATGGCCCGAATATCACTGCGCACCATTCCCTCGGTGATCGACTGATTCATCTTCGAAGAGAGGATGGCCGCGGCCTCCTGATTGGTGTACTCTTCCTGCATCACCAGTTGACAGACCATCTGCTGCCGTTCATTGAGCTGGCGGATCGCACGCTCGATATCAAGCTTCTCAACCAGGTTCTCCTCGACGCGTACTGTGCTCTCATCCTGCAGCAAATCCATGTAGAGAAAACTCTCATCGCCTCCGCCACGATGCTTCATGGCTTGAATCTCCATGTCGATGCTCATCATCTCAGGAGTGAGGCCTCGATATTTTTCGCGCGCCTCGGCGATGGCGGCTTCATCGGTAAGATTGTTCTTCAGCTCGAAGGCCTTTTTCTTTTCGGACTGGCCATCGTAGCGGCCCGCGAGATAAGAGCGCATCGACCGTTTATGGCTGGGGCACTGAATAAACGAATCGTGGTTGATCGCATCGAGTAGGTAGTTCTCTACGGTGATGTGCACGTAGTTGCTCAGCTTGCACGTGGCCTTCGAAATATCGAATCGATTATAGGCGATGATCGCCCCCACGTACGCGTGCTGCATAAAATCATCAAAGGTGTTTGAGTTCGAATATCTGTTGGCCATCTTCCAGGAGACTTTACGCAGCAGATTGCGATGGCGGCGGAGCAGCTCCTGGAGCATCTCCTCGCCTCGATCAGAACTCGGATTCTTTCGATAGATATCCAGGGCCTCGAAATCCGAGATCAGCAGATAGGCTGGATGGCGGTTCTCAACATTCAGAGCGTCAGGGAGATCGTGTGCTGAAGGAACGCGCCGACGTCGGGCAGTGGTGAAGGGTGTTGTTATATTTTCGTGCAGCTCTTGCAATTTGGTACTCCAGATTAAGTCGGGCCGCTTGCTACGTAATTATTATAGGAAGCGAGCGGCGAAAAAGAATAGTAAAACTACCTGTTACGGTAAAACTCTCAGGCCATGCTCCTTTAACCACGGTCGATGGATCGCTGGGAAACCTGTCACCTCTAAGGCACCATCTCCCAGATGAATCTCCACCGCCTGGTCGATCTCCACTTCCGCAGGATCGATCTTATCTCGGCCTCTGCCAGGCTTATCGAGAAAATGAAAACGCTGATTTGAGCTGCCCGCGAGCACGTGATCCACACGAAGCTGCTCCTCAAAACGGCCATCGATCAACAGGTCAATATATTTGAGGCATTTGCGCGCGGCCTCGCCACCTGATCCTGGCAGCTCGAAAATCTCTTCGAGGGTGTAACCCGTGAAACAGATGATCCCTTTGGGAAGGGCCAATTGAAGATCGCCCTCCTCGAAATCCTCACTCGTGTCGATCAGTTGCAGAAAATCATAGAGCGCCTCGGGCTGCTCAAAGGGGTCGCCGCCTGTTAACGTCACTCCCTCGGGATTCACTTCGAACACATCGTTGGCCAACTCGATGACCGCTCTCAAATACCCGCCCTCGAATTTCCAGGTCTCGGGATTGAAACATCCGCGGCAGCCTTTCGCGCAACCCTGGGTCCAGATTACCATCCGATCTCCAGGACCGTTCACTCTGGAAGAGTTGATCACTGAGTGAAGTCTCAAATCTCTCATCGCTTCTTAGGCCTCTTCTTTAAACCGAGTTTGATCAAAGCTTCTCCCGTGGGATTTCCCGTCGGGGCCTCGATTCGAACGCTGCCGCTGGTGTCTTCGCTCGAAATCCTCGGTGTGTTAGCTGTCGAGTCGTTCAACCCTGCACCACGCCAGAAACGGCGGATTGCAATCGCGTGCCCTGGTCCACTCCAGGGATCATGAGACAGATGGCGGGAATTCCAATCTCCCAATAGGCATGTGCAATGTCATAATGATCATCCACGGCCATAACCACCTCGTGACTCATCGCGAGCTGCAGCGCAAACTCTCTCTTGTAATCCACGGGATTAAACTTAGGCTCACCCTCTCTCCAATACACGCCTGGCTCATACTCTGTGTAGGCGGGCCGCATCACAAGATCGTTCTCTTCAACGCGCCACGGCATATGTTCGCGAAGCCAGACTAGAGTTTGCTCGCGGCCTTCTTCACCGCGTGCCGTCAGGGCGATCATCCGAGAAACATCGTTTTGACTGCGCATCTGTTCCAGGAAATCGATCCCGTACTGCAGCGGAACATCATCGTAGTAGTCACTCGAATAGCGAATCATCGCTTTTCGAAACTCATTGTAGTCGCCGCTGCTTAAAGCTTCGAGTCCACCGCTGCGCTTAAAACGGTCCTGGCTGTTTGCGACACATCCATCGATATCGTAGAGTAATACTCGTGGCCGCAAGGCTGGTCCTTTCTTGAAGTTGATTTGCATATCTTTCGTGCGATTCGGCCACCGCTGGCACAAAACTTTCCCCCTTATTTTGGAAACCCGTTTTACTACCTATATCATAGATAGAGGAATCCCAAGATGAAAGCAAGCACCCTTCACTTCCAAAACTCAAGCGTTCTTGTTAAAGCGTTGAACTTGAATTCCGTTAATGATCGTGGCATGTTCTGTCTGGTTCTACGCCACGATCACCAGAAAGCGTTGCAGCCAATTCAGACAAATCTCTAAAAGCGCATTTCAAATCGCGCGCTCTCAAAGCGCTTTTCCCTCAGCAGCCATGCTCCCAGAAATCGCGATCACCAAACTCCGATTCTCTCATCCCGTCGCCGAGAGGACGCACGCAATCCTCGATATTTTCATCCAGAAATTCGCCGCTCTCTAACGGCTCGATTTGCAAAGTTTTTGCTTTCACAAAACAACTATTCATCTTCGCCTCGAAAATAAGAGGGAAAGTTTTCCGCATCATGCTCGCGATCTTGCGATGGAATCAGTAGATGACACTCAAACGCAAGATCATTCAATTCGTCGCCCTCTACCAGATCATGAGCGCCTTTGGTGTTCGGCGCGCTTTCCTCAAACGATACTTCCTCGAACAACCCTCGAAAAAACTCTTCGAAAAACTCACTCGAAATAAAAAGTGAAAAACATCCTCGAAATCCTCGCTCGACTCTCCAAGCATTACTCAGAGTGTTGCTCGAAATTCTTGCGAGATCAGTATGAGTCGGATTGTTGAGTTTGATGAGAATGCCGTGTGTGAAAACTGCGGCTCTAAAGGAGCCTTCGATTTTCCCTGGGCGGCCTGTCTTTGCGAAAGCTGCTGTGACGATTCGAAAAAGAGCGACTACTCTAACGACAGCCTCGATTTTCAATGTGAGTCGGACTACTCTTGTGAAATTTGCGGCAGCTATTTCCTCGATGGGAAAAGACATCCTCGAATGTGTCAATTCTGTCTCGATGATGACGGCGCTTAAACACTCGAAATTCTAATTGGAGAAAACATGATCGAACTCAAACACCTCATCGGCTCGGCAGACACTACCACGGAAAAGGGCCGCGCTGTTCCCATGCCTTACGCAAGCGGATTACTCGCGCGCCTCAAAGATGCTTGGGCTATTCTGAAAGGAAATGCTTACGCTATCAAATGGCCCGAACCTGGAGACCTCGAAAAAGCTCTACGGCCATGATAACAGTTGCAATCAAAAACATCGCGCGCAAATTCTTCGCATTCTGTTCGTGGAGCGATGAAGAACTCGATGAACTTATCCGCTTGCAAACTCGCGGTAGAAAACGAATCGCAACACGAACGCCTTCAAACGAAGAACTTGAGGAACTCATCAATCGGAGACAAACCCAATGATTAATATCCAGCACCATCTTGACCCCAGATTCAACACCAGCGCCGACTTCCATATTGCAAAAGTCTGCGATTTCGAAAATCAAGATGTGATCAATTTAGCCGACACCGTCGCCAGAGCGCAAGCATCTGCTCAGCCCTTTCTGCCCGTAGTTATCTACAGCTATGGAGGGGAGGCCTATTCCGCATTCGCGATGGCAGGAATTCTGAAAAGCTGTCAAATGCCCGTGGCCACGATCATCTACGGAGCCGCCATGAGCAGCGCCGCGCTTGTTTTCTCATGTGGAGATGACGGTATGAGATTTATGCCCGAAAACAGCACGGTGATGATTCACAATGGATCATCTTATTTCAATCGCCTGTCGAATCAGGCATTGACCACCGAAGCTGGCGAGTCTCAAAGACTGGAAGACCTCTATTTTTCCATCCTCAACCGCAACACGAATCAGGAGCTAGGATATTTCGAAAACCTCATAAAGGAAAACAAGTACACCAACGTTTACCTCACTCCAGAAGACTGCATCAAACACAACATCGCCACGAATATTGGTACGCCCATATTCAATGTCTACTCAGAAGTAAACAGAACTTTTGATTTCAAAACTGTGTAATGAACGAAGAACAACTTGCCTCGAAAATCGCGCAGCTTCTTAATGAAGCGCTGGCCCTCGATCATGAAGGGTTCTCTAAGATGATTCTCGCAAAACACGAGATCAATAAAGCGCTCGCAGATCATGAAACAATTCAATGTGGTGTTCTCGAAAAGAAAAAGCGCACTCTAAAATCACTGATCAGCATTGGAAATGTTGAGCTTGTATCCACCACTGAACATTATGCTCTCAGCGCGCTCGGACTCTTAAACGGACTCATCAATAAAGATTGGGTGGTGGCCGCAGCGGTAAATGAAGTAAACGAACAGGATGTGATCGAAGAATTCGTCGTGATTCCCATTCCCTATCTCCCTTACGAAGAAGATGAAAAAGCGACTGATTGAACGAATCCTGAATCGAATCGTGGTGGGGCCGCGGCTTTACACGGCTGCCGATCATAAATGGACCGTGACAAGCACGCAGGGAGAAAACTTCGTCATTCCTTTCGGATTTCTCGTTGAGAAACGAGAAGAGGCCACGGTAAGGAACCTTATCATTGGACGATACTGCATCAGCACGGGAACTGCTCCCTTTGAGAAAAGCATGGAGAAA
>JACCDZ010887604.1_pt1 | contig 13427 bp, 12 predicted proteins | sample 7449551 | NCBI WGS metagenome assembly JACCDZ01 (sample SAMN15323452, study PRJNA562643) | freshwater metagenome | isolation source: river surface water | place: USA:Blue River Watershed | collected 2017-08-18
CCATTTGACGAAGTCAACGTGTTGTCTAACGACGGCGCGTTGCGCGTCGGCGCTGTCCCTAAGAAGCTGGCCTTGATTGGCTCAGGCGTGATCGGTTTGGAGCGCGACGGGCGCGGCGCGATGGTGGTGGACGGCGACTGCCGCACCAACGTGCCTGTCGTGTGGGCCGTGGGTGACGTGGTGCGTGGTCCTATGCTCGCGCACAAAGCCGAAGAAGAGGGTGTGGCGGTGGCTGAGCGTATCGCTGGCCAACATGGTCACGTCAACTTCAACACCATTCCTTGGGTGATTTACACCAGCCCCGAAATCGCTTGGGTGGGCCGCACAGAGCAGCAACTCAAGGCCGACGGCGTGGCGTACAAGGCTGGCACATTCCCGTTCCTCGCGAACGGCCGTGCACGCGCTTTGGGCGACACAACGGGTATGGTGAAGTTCTTGGCCGATGCAGCCACGGACGAAATCTTGGGCGTGCACATTGTGGGTCCGATGGCATCTGAGTTGATCTCTGAAGCCGTGGTGGCCATGGAGTTCAAGGCGTCTGCCGAAGACATCGCCCGCATTTGCCATGCCCACCCCTCTTTGAGCGAAGCCACCAAAGAAGCGGCTTTGGCCGTGGATAAACGCACGTTGAACTTCTGATCAGCTTCAGCCGCTTTGCGTCTAAAAAGCCCGCTGGCAACAGCGGGCTTTTTTCATGGGCAAGGCACAATAGAGCCCTATGTCAGCCAATCAACCTGTTCACCAAAACTACCTCAAAGAACTCGAAATTCGAGGGTTCAAAAGTGATCCTGCACAACTGCGTGCCATTGAAGCACTGGAGCGTTGTGCCGCCGAGTGGGCGGCTTACAAAGAGAAGCGTTCCAACTCGTTGAAAAAGTTGATGAACCGTCCACCCATACCGCGTGGTGTTTACATGTTTGGCGGGGTAGGGCGTGGCAAAAGCTTCTTGATGGATTGCTTTTTTGAGGCGGTGCCCATCCAGCGCAAAACGCGTTTGCACTTCCATGAGTTCATGCGTGAGGTGCACCGCGAGTTGCGTGAGTTGCAAGGCACGGTCAATCCACTGGATGTGTTGGGCAAACAAATGTCCAAGCGCTACAAGCTGATTTGCTTTGACGAATTCCATGTGGCCGATATCACCGACGCGATGATCTTGCATCGTTTGCTCGATGCCTTGTTTGATAACGGCGTGGGCTTCGTGACCACCTCCAATTTCAAACCTGATGATTTGTACCCAGGTGGCATGCACCGCGACCGCATCATGCCGGCGATTGCTTTACTCAACAAAGAGCTGGAAGTCATCAACGTGGACAACGGCACCGACTACCGCCGCCGCACGCTAGAACAGGTCGAGTTGTATCTGCGCCCGTTGGGTGAACAAGCCGATGCAGCGATGACTGATGCCTTCAACCGCTTGGCCGAGTGCCAAGACGAAGACCCTGTGTTGCACATTGAGGCACGCCAAATCAAAGCACGTCGCCGCGCTGGTGGCGTGGTGTGGTTTGACTTCAAAGACTTGTGCGGCGGCCCTCGCTCGCAAAACGACTACTTAGAAATTGCCAGCCAATTTCATACTGTGCTGCTGAGCGATGTACCACTGATGCCTGTGAATAAGGCAGCCGAAGCACGCCGCTTCACGTGGCTGGTTGACGTGTTGTATGACCGTCGTGTCAAACTCATGTTGTCGGCAGCTGTACCGCCTGAAGAGTTGTACACCGAGGGGCCGATGTCACACGAGTTTCCACGCACCGTGTCGCGTTTGAACGAGATGCAATCGGCGGAATTCTTGGCGCTAGAACGTCGAACTGTGGACACGGGACTGACATGAAAAAGTTGCTCGTTGCTTTGAATTTATGCTGGGGCTTGGCGGTGTGCGCTGCAGATGCGCCTATGCCTGCCGCATCTCATACATCCGCTTACCCATCAGAAGAAGCGCGGGCGCAAGAGCGTCAACGTTTGGATCAAAAAGGTCAGCTGCTTGAAGATCAATACAAACAAGACATGACGCAGTGTTACCAGCAGTTTGATGTGGTGAGTTGCAAAATCAAAGCGCGTGACCGTCGCATTGCGGCAAAGGCCGCTTTGCGTAAAGAAGAATTGCCATTCAAAGAAATGGAGCGGCAAATCAGAACGGAAGAGGCAAAGCAACGATTGGCTGAACGTCAAAGCGAAGCAAAGCTGAAAAAAGATGAGGCGGATCGCGCTGAGGCAATTGCCGCAGCCAAAGAGCGTGCAAATGCCAACGCCCAAAAGCAAATTGACCACGCGCTGAAAGGAACCAAACGTGGTGAGTTCGAGCAAAAGCAGCGTGACGCTGAGCAGCATCGTGAAAATGTCGCCAGAAAACTGCGTGAACGAAACAAAGAACCAGCAGCGCCGCTGCCTGTCCCAGCTCGATGAGTCATCCCCTGCGTGACTTGGTGCAAGAAGCCTTTGCACCCTTGGGTGTGTTGGCGCGTGCCACCGATCACTTCAATCCCCGTCAAGGTCAAACCGACATGGCGCTCGCCGTGGCGGATGTGGTGGCGCATGGGGGGAGTTTGGTTGTGGAGGCGGGGACGGGTGTAGGCAAGACTTTCGCGTATTTGGTCCCTGCATTGCTCAGTGGCGAGCGCGTGTTGCTCTCGACGGCTACCAAGGCTTTGCAAGATCAGTTGTTTGCGCGTGATTTGCCGCGCTTGGTGCAAGCACTGAACTTGCCCATTCGTTTGGCGCTGCTCAAAGGTCGTTCAAGCTATTTGTGTACACACCGCATGGAAATGGCCCGACGTGACACGCAGATTCCAGATCGCCACACCGTGCATTTATTGTCTCGAGTTGAAACTTGGTCGCTCAGCACGCGCACGGGTGATTTGGCAGAGTTGCCGGGGTTGGATGAGCGGTCACCTTTGATTCCACTCATCACATCGAACCGTGAAAACTGTTTGGGTTCGCAATGCCCCAAGTTCAAAACCTGTCATGTCAACGCTGCGCGTCGCGAAGCGCTGGGCGCAGATGTGGTGGTCATCAACCACCATTTGTTTTTTGCTGACATGGCCGTGCGTGAAACAGGCATGGCCGAGTTGCTCCCCAGTGTGCGTGTGGTCATTTTTGACGAGGCGCATCAGCTGAATGAAGTGGGTGTGAATTTCTTAGGGCACCAACTCGGCACGGCGCAGTTGCTCGACGTGACGCGTGACATATTGGCTACAGGCTTGCAACTGGCGCGTGGCTTGGCCGATTGGCAAGGGGTGTGTTCAGGTCTAGAGCGAGCCGCGCGTGAACTGAGGCTGATCGGTGGCAAACGCATGGGGCAGGTCAAACTTCGCTGGACCGAGGATGCGCCGGAAGGTATTCACCCTGGCGCGTGGGAACAGTCTTTGCAAGACGTGGGTGCTGCATGTGTGCAAGCGTTGCAAGCACTCGACACCGTGAGTGAAATCGCTCCCGATTTCATGCGCTTGCATGACCGAGTGGCTGAGGTGGCTAAACGCATTGATGCATTCTTAAACCCCTGCGCACCCGATGCGGTGCGTTGGGTGGACGTGAGCGCATCGCAAATGCGTTTGATGGAAGCCCCGCTAGACATTGCAGAGACCGTGCGTGAACGTTTGATGAAGCAGTCGGCTGTGGCGGCCGATGCAGATGCTGACCCAGAGTCGCTAGCTTGGCACGATGACGCATCATTTGACGACGCGTTTGCTTCGCACCGTGCCAGCGACGACGCCTCACCCTTTGACAGTGCTTTGCCTGCGCCTCCAGCACAAGACACGCGGCCAAGGGCGTGGGTGTTTACGTCTGCTACCCTAGGCGATGATCCGCGCTTGCGATGGTTCACAGAGCCTTGCGGTTTAGAGTCTGCCACGGTCTTGCGTGTGAGCAGCCCATTTGACTATCCCGCGCAAGCGTCGCTCTATGTGCCGCGCGACATCGTTCGCCCGAACGACCCAGCGCACAGCGCCCAAGTGGCTGCCATTGCCAGTGATTCTGTGCGCCGATTGGGTGGGCGCACCTTGGTGCTCACCACCACACTTCGCGCCTTGCGTGCGATTGGTGATGTGATGAAGCAGCAGCTCGAAGGTTCGGGCCTCGAGGTGTTGGTGCAAGGCGAATGGCCTAAGCGTTATTTGATGGAACGGTTTCGCGAAGGCGCCCAAGTGGGCGAGGGGGGCTGCGTGCTGGTGGCATCTGCCACTTTCTGGGAAGGCTTTGATGTGCCAGGAGATGCGCTGCAATTGGTCATCATCGACAAGCTGCCTTTCCCGCCACCGAACGATCCATTGGTTGAGGCGCGTAGCAAGCGTCTGGAGTCGCAAGGACGTAGTCCATTCAACGATTATTTTGTGCCCGAGGCCGTGGTGGCTTTGAAGCAGGGTGCTGGGCGCTTGATACGCACAGAATCAGACCAAGGTGTGTTGGTGATGTGCGACAACCGTTTGGTGACCACAGCTTACGGTCGTCGTTTGATTGCCGCCTTGCCGCCGATGCAGCAGTTGCAAACCGCCGACGCGCTGGCTCAGTCGCTAGACGCGCTGAACCAACACTTTATTTCCAGAACTTCCACCACGACTTATTAGTCGCAGCGCGTTCGGGGTAGAGGAACGGCGTATCGGGGTAGGACTTCTCTAACACGCGTTTGGTGTCATCACGCAGTTGCACCAAGCCGAGTTTGTCGTAGCTTTGGTACATGATGAACAAAGCTTCCTCAACCGCTGGCACATCTCGGAATTCTTGAACCGTGGTTTGCGCACGCGCAATGGCAGCGACATAGGCGCCACGTTGGTAATAAAAACGCGCCACATGCACATCTGAACGTGCCAGGGAGTTCTTGATGAACGCCATGCGCTGCCTTGCATCTTCAGCATATTTTGAGGAAGGGAAGCGGGTCACCAACTCACGAAAAGCTTCAAACGATTCTTTGGCTTGCTTGGGGTCGCGCTCAGCCAAGTCTTGTTCAGTTAGCTTTGAGAAAAGGCCTAGGTTGTCGTTGAAGCTCACCACGCCTTTGAGGTACAGCGCGTAGTCCAGTGCTGGGCTGGCAGGGTGCAGCTTGATGAAACGATCCAAGGTGGCAATGGCTTGCACAGGTTCGTTGCTTTTGTACTGCGCCCATGCTTTGTCCAACTGCGCTTGCTGCGCCAAGGCAGTACCTGCGGCACGGCCTTCTAGCTTTTCATACATGCCGATGGCTTTGTCATAGCCGCCAGCAGCCATCTCATCTTTGGCCTCGTTATAGAGCTTGTCGTTGCTCCAATCTTTGGTGGGGTCGTAGTTGCTGTCAGCGCATCCTGTGAAAAGAATAGCTGTTGACAGGCCAATGGCCATCCACACCGTCGATAATTTGAGTCGTAACACCACAGGTCATCCTCTTGAAGCAAAGTCAAACCATTCTATCGGCTCAGCCACCATCCTCAGCGCCTATGTTGGAGGATGCTTTACTTGATGAACAGGCGGACCTCATCGATGGACCAGAGGTAGAAACCCGCGAGCTCATGATTCCTACCGATTTGCATGGTGAACGCTTGGATCGCGCGTTGGCCGTGTTGTTGCCCGAATTTTCACGCAGTTATTCACAGCAGCTGCTCAGCGAAGGCTGTGTGAGCTGCGTCATCCCTGCGCCGCGCGTGATGACCAAGGCTTCGGCCAAGGTGCGCATGGGCGAACGTTATCAGCTGACCCTAAAGCCTACCCCTCAAAGCCAAGCCTTCAAGCCCGAAGACATTCCTCTGAATGTGATATACGAGGATGACGACTTGCGCGTCCTTTTCAAGCCCGCAGGTTTGGTGGTGCACCCAGCACCTGGCAACTGGAGCGGTACCTTGCTCAATGGTTTGCTGGCCATGGACCCGCAAGCCGTGATGCTGCCTCGCGCGGGTATCGTGCATCGCTTGGATAAGGACACCAGTGGTTTGATGATCGTGGCGCGTACACGCCGCGCCATGGATGCCTTGGTGGCCATGATTGCCGAGCGTCATGTTCACCGTGAGTATTTGGCGGTGGCCTACCGCAAATGGAACGGTTCGCCCGTGCGCGATGTGGTGGCCGCCATTGGCCGTGACTATCGCAACCGTTTGCGCATGGCCGTGGTCGACCTAGAGCGCTTGCCAGGCAAAGAAGCCCACACCACCTTTGAATGCTTGAGCAGCCAAGAAGAGGCCTGTCTGGTGCAATGCACGTTGCACACGGGACGCACGCACCAAATTCGCGTGCACATGGCGCACTTTGGGCATCCGCTGGTAGGTGACTCACTGTATGCGGGGCCCATGACCCTGGGTATTGATCGTCAAGCTTTGCATGCGTTTCGCCTGAGCTTTGACCATCCCATCAGCGGTGAGGCGCTCAAGTTTGAAGCACCGTTGCCAGACGACATGGTCAATTTGCTGGCCAGCCTTGGCCTCAAGCGGCCCGAATCCGCATAGAGATCACCTCCGCTACAATATAGGCTCACGCTTGTGAAAGCGGTGAGCCCTTTGGCTCTGACTCGTGTCATGCCCCGCATGACCCTGACCGCCTCGAGATGAATTTTCGTAGGCCTTTTCCTCGACCCTTGACCCGGAACTCGCACGATGAACACCGTGGATGCCAAGCGCGTACTTGAGACCGCCCTGATTTGTTCGCACCAACCGATCCAGATTCGCGATTTGCGCGTGCTGTTCTCTGACGCTTTGGGTGCAGACACCATTCGCACTTTGCTAGAAGAAATGCAGCTCGATTGGGCGCAGCGCGGCGTGGAGCTGGTGCAAGTGGCCACGGGTTGGCGTTTTCAAAGTCGCCCAGAAATGCGCGAATATTTGGACCGTCTGAACCCAGAGAAACCCCCTAAATACTCACGCGCTGTGATGGAAACCTTGGCCATCATTGCCTATCGCCAGCCTGTGACCCGTGGCGACATGGAAGATATCCGTGGCGTGACCGTGAACTCGCTCGTTATCAAACAACTCGAAGACCGTGGTTGGGTGGAGGTCATTGGTCACCGCGAAACGGTGGGCCGTCCCGCCTTGTATGCCACCACGCGTCAGTTTTTGGACGACCTAGGCTTGGCCTCGCTCGACCAGCTGCCTGTGTTTGACAGCGCCCAAGCGCAAGCCAATGCCTTTGCCCGTTTGGGTGAAGACGATCCCTCCTTGCAAATGGATATGGCGCTCGAATCCACTGACATGACAGAAGTTGCTGTGTCTGCACAAGGCGATGAACAAGCAGCACCAGCCCCTACCGCGCTTCATGAAGATGCGCCTATCTTTGAACTTTCCTCACCCAGAGACCCCGCCCCAACTGGCGACGACACGCATGAACACTAAACACCACGGCAAGCCAACCGACGCGCACGATGCGTTTTTGGACGATGACGACACGGCGTTTGATTTTGACGATGTCGTCTCAGGCGAGTTCGATGCCGAGCTGATTCGCGCCGAAGCAGCGCCCGAAAAACGTGTGCTTTTGCCACAGCCCGAATCGCCCAAATTACACAAGGTTTTGGCCCAGTCTGGTTTGGGCTCGCGCATTGAGATGGAGCGACTCATCGCTGAAGGCCATGTGGCCGTCAACAACGAAGTGGCCCACGTGGGCCAGCGCGTGCAGTTTGGCGACCAGATCAAGGTCAATGGCCGCCAGCTCAAGGTGCGCATTGCGCCGCCACCGCCACGTGTCATTGCTTATCACAAGCCTGCTGGCGAAGTGGTGACCACCGACGACCCGCAAAACCGTCCCACCGTGTTCCGTCGTTTGCCGCGCTTGTATCAAGGCAAGTGGCAGTCGGTCGGTCGTTTGGACTTGAACACCGAAGGCTTGTTGTTGTTCACCAGCTCTGGTGAGTTGGCCAACCAGCTCATGCACCCCCGCTTTGGCTTGCAACGCGAATATGCCGTGCGCTCGTTGGGCAAGCTCAGCAAAGACCAAAAAGAACAACTCATCACGGGCATTCAGCTCGACGATGGCCCCGCTCAATTTGGCTCGATCGAAGAGGGCGGTGGAGAAGGTTCCAACTGCTGGTATCGCGTGACCATTTCTGAAGGCCGCAACCGCGAGGTGCGCCGCATGTTCGAGGCCGTCGGCCACGCGGTAAGCCGCTTGATTCGTATCCGCTACGGTGCCATGGTGCTGCCGCGCGGTTTGAAGCGTGGCGCTTTTGTGGAGTTGGGTGAGCGTGACATTCGTGCTTTGATGGAAGCTGCAGGCGCTGAAGCCCCTATGCAAAGCGGCCCTTCACGCCACGACCGCAGCGAGCGCGCCAACAGCCGTCGCCGTGGCAACAGCGTGGGGCCACGTCCTTCTACGCCGCGTGCGGCTGAAGAACGCAGTGGTCCAGAACGGTTGGTACGCACTGAGCGCCGCCGTGGCGGTAAAGCCCCTGAACGTGCGACTCAACCTGACCCCATGCAAACATCCGTGGGTTACATCGGTGCTGACAGCTACGCGATCGAGCGTCAACGTAAAAAAGACGGCCAAAAAGCCTTCAAAGCAGGCTTGGTCGGTGGTTCGCGTCCATCAGGCAGTGCCCCACGTCGCGGTGGTTCTGCGGGGGGCGGCTTTGGTGGCGGTCGCTCGGGTGGCGGTAACCGCGGTCAAGGTGGCCGAGGTGGTCGATAAATCACAGCGAAGATGCATCAAAAACGCTTGGCGGTGCAAGGGAAATCCCTTGAAACGGTTAAAATAGCGGGCTACGCACATCGCGCACAAAAGTTTCAATCACAGTCAAACTAGGGAAATTCCAAATGACCGAACGCACTCTCTCCATCATCAAGCCAGACGCCGTTGCTAAGAACGTCATCGGCCAAATCTACGCACGCTTCGAAGCTGCTGGCTTGAAAGTCGTGGCTGCTCGCATGGCCCACCTGTCACGCGGCGAAGCCGAGCAGTTTTACGCTGTGCACAAAGCACGTCCTTTCTTCAAGGATTTGGTGGATTTCATGGTCTCTGGCCCTGTCATGATCCAAGTGCTCGAAGGCGAAGGCGCTATTTTGAAAAACCGTGACTTGATGGGCGCGACCAACCCCAAAGAAGCCGCTCCTGGCACCATCCGCGCTGACTTCGCTGACAGCATCGATGCCAACGCGGTGCACGGTTCTGACGGCCCAGAGACAGCAGCTGCTGAAATCAGCTTCTTCTTCGCTGGCATGAACGTTTACGGTCACTAAAAGCCAATCGACGCGGTGGGCAACCACTGCGTTGGCGAATAAAAATGACGGCCAACCTGCTTGATTTTGATCTCGACGGTTTGGCCGTTTTTTGTGAGCGCTTGGGCGAGAAACGCTTTCGCGCCACACAGCTGTTCCGGTGGATCCACCAAAAAGGCGCACAAGACTTTGATCAGATGTCTGATCTCGCCAAGTCGCTGCGCGAAAAGCTGAAAACCTGCGCACAGGTTCAGCCACTCACCCCCATTTCCAGACACGACTCCGCTGACGGCACCATCAAGTGGTTGTTTGACGTAGGCGACGGCAACGCCGTGGAGACTGTGTTTATTCCCGAAGACGACCGAGGCACCTTGTGCGTCTCGTCGCAAGCCGGTTGCGCTGTGGGCTGCCGCTTTTGCTCGACAGGGCATCAAGGCTTTAGCCGCAATCTGACCACAGGCGAAATTTTGTCGCAGCTGTGGTTTGCTGAGCACACGTTGCGCAAGCAGTTCAACACGACCGAGCGCGTCATCTCCAATGTGGTGATGATGGGCATGGGCGAGCCGCTGCAAAACTACAACGCTTTGGTGCCTGCGTTGCGTTCGATGCTCGACGACCACGGCTATGGTTTGTCGCGTCGCCGTGTGACGGTGTCTACCTCGGGCGTGGTGCCCATGATGGACCGTTTGGGCGACGACTGTCCCGTGGCACTGGCCGTGTCGCTGCATGCGCCGACCGATGCTTTGCGCGACAACTTGGTGCCACTCAACCGCAAATACCCCTTGCACGAATTGATGGATGCATGTCGCCGTTATTTGGCACATGCCCCGCGTGACTTCATCACCTTCGAATATTGCATGTTGGAGGGGGTGAACGACCAGCCCGAACATGCGCAAGCGTTGATTGATTTGGTCAAGCCTAAGCGCGGCTCAGGCGACTCTGTGCCGTGCAAGTTCAACCTGATTCCATTTAACCCATTTCCTGCCTCTGGGCTCACACGTTCAAGCACGGCCACGGTCAAAGCGTTTGCAGCGCAGCTCAGCGATGCGGGCATCATCACCACGGTGCGCAAGACGCGCGGAGACGACATTGATGCCGCGTGTGGACAGCTGGCGGGTGATGTGAAAGACCGCACCCAGGTTGATGCACGCATGGCCAAGCAGCGTGTGATTCCACTCACACAGGTGTCGTCATGAGCATGTGGCGCATGTGCGGGTGTGGGTTGGTGATGTTGGCTGGCTTGAGCGCTTGTAGCTCAACCACCCCGCAGCTCGACGCACTCACCCAAGCGCAGCCCGACAACACGCGCCAACGTGCAATGCGTCGCTTGAGTTTGGCGACGGCGTATTACGAACAAAATCAAAACGAAGTAGCGCAGCAAGAGGTGCGCGCCGCTTTACAAATTGATTCGAACTTTGCCGATGCTTATAGCTTGCTGGGCCTGATTCATCAGCGTGCGAATGCGCCTGTGTTGGCGCAACAAAGTTTTGAGCAGGCTTTGCAGTTGGCCTCGCAATCGCCCGTGCGCTCAGCCGATTTGGGAGCCATTCAACACAACTATGGGTGGTTTCTTTGCGAGCAAAACCGTTTTCCCGAGGCTCAAGCGCAATTTGTGCGCGCACTCGCTCAGCCTGGTTATGCCAGCACAGACAAAACGAACAAAGCCATGGCATTTTGTAAACAGCGTGCCATGCCAATTGGCAAGCAGCACCCCAATAATTGAAAACAACCCTTTCTTTTTTTGAAACCTGATGACTGAAGAAACAATCACATCCACCCTCCCGAGCACGACCGCGGGTGCCTTGTTGCGTCAACTTCGCGAAGATGCGGGGTTCAAGCTCGATGTGTTGGCGCAAGCGCTGCGCGTGTCACCCGTCAAGTTAGAAGCCTTGGAGGCAGATCGCTTGGATGATTTGCCTGACGCCATGTTTGCGCGGGCCCTGGCATTGGCCGTGTGTCGTCAGTTAAAAACGGATGCTGCACCTGTGTTGGCCTTGTTGCCAGGCCAAGATGTGTCGCGCCTGGCTGCTAAAAATGAACGCGGTCTAGACTTTCCTTTGGACAGACCTTCGTTTTTGCCGCAGTCCAGCTTTTTGGTGGTCGCACGTTTGTTCACACCTTTGCGTTGGGCGGCAGTGGCCATTTTGGGATTGGCCTTGGTGATCGGTTTCTGGCCCGAGATTTATGGTTTGTTGGTGTTCAAAGAAGAGCCAGCTGCAGGGGCCGTGTTGGTGCCAGTCACACCGACAGCGGCCTTGCTTTCTACCGAGCCAGCCGTCCCTGCGATAGACAACGCATCTGGCAATGTGGTGGTCACGACCGTGCACTCTGCTGCCGTGACAGCACAAGCTGCACAAGCAGCCAGTGCTGCATTGCCCGCCAGTTCATCAGGAGTGCCAGATGGCAAATAACAACCCCGCCCAGGGCATTGCCCTCTCGCAACCCAAAGCGCGCCGCAGTTTGCAGGCACGTGTGGCATGGGGGGACCGTGTGGTGACCGTGGGTGGCGATGCGCCCGTGCGCGTGCAGTCCATGACCAACACCGACACCGTCGACGCAATTGGCACCGCCATTCAAATCAAAGAGTTGGCGTTGGCTGGTTCAGAGCTGGTCCGCATCACGGTCAATACACCAGAGGCCGCTGCCGCTGTGCCCTACGTGCGAGAGCAGCTCGACAAAATGGGCATCAATGTCCCCTTGATTGGTGACTTTCACTACAACGGTCACCGTTTGCTCACTGAGTTTCCAGACTGTGCACAAGCTTTATCCAAGTACCGCATCAACCCTGGCAATGTGGGTAAGGGCGACAAACACGACAAGCAATTTGGTCAGATGATCGAAGCCGCGATGCGCTACAACAAAGCGGTGCGCATTGGTGTGAACTGGGGCAGCTTAGATCAAGAGTTACTCGCCAAGTTGATGGACGAAAACGCGTTGCGTGCACAGCCGTTTGATGCGAAGCAAGTGATGTACGAAGCGCTCATCACCTCGGCCATCGACTCGGCCAAATTGGCGCAGAGCATGGGTATGCCAGCTGAGCAAATATTGCTCAGCTGCAAAGTCAGTGGCGTGCAAGACCTTATTGCGGTGTATCGCGAATTGGCGCAACGCTGCAACTACCCCTTGCATTTGGGCCTCACCGAAGCAGGCATGGGCACGAAGGGCACAGTGGCATCGGCCACGGCTTTGTCAATCTTGCTGCAAGAAGGGATTGGCGACACCATTCGTGTGTCCCTCACACCTCAACCTGGCGAAGCGCGCACACAAGAGGTGGTGATTGCTTCTGAAATATTGCAAGCTTTGGGGTTGCGCACCTTTGTGCCCAGCGTCACGGCATGCCCAGGTTGCGGTCGAACCACCAGCACCACCTTCCAAGAACTCGCCAAGGAGATTGACGATTTCTTGCGCGCTCAAATGCCAGTGTGGCGCAGTCAGTATCCAGGGGTCGAAAACCTCAAGGTTGCGGTGATGGGCTGCATCGTGAATGGCCCAGGCGAGAGCAAACATGCCGACATTGGCATCAGCCTGCCTGGCAGCGGCGAAGCGCCTGCAGCCCCCGTGTTCATCGATGGCGAAAAGGCCATGACCTTGCGCGGTGACAACATTGCGCAAGAGTTCCACCAAATTGTTGAAAACTACATTGAAAAGCGCTTTGGTTAAAACCCGCGCAGCCTGACCGTGACAACAGACAACACCACAAAACCTGCCAAAGCCCAAGCCTTGACCGCCGTCAAAGGCATGAACGATTTGCTGCCACCAGCCTCTGCCCAATGGGAGTGGTTGGAAGACAAAGTGCGCGGCTTGATGGCGCGTCATGCCTATCGCAACCTGCGCACCCCCATCGTTGAACCTACCGCATTGTTTGTGCGTGGTTTGGGCGAGGTCACAGACATTGTGGAAAAGGAGATGTACTCCTTTGAAGACCGTTTGAATGGTGAGCAACTTACCCTGCGCGCCGAAGCCACGGCTGGGGTGGTGCGCGCGGTGGTCGAGCACAACATGCTCTACAACGGGGGGCAGCGCCTGTATTACATGGGCCCGATGTTTCGCCATGAGCGTCCACAACGTGGCCGCTATCGCCAGTTTCACCAAATCGGCGCGGAGGCCTTGGGCTTTCCAGGCGCAGAGGTGGATGCCGAACTTATTTTGTTGGCCGCCACGCTGTGGCAAGAGTTGGGTTTGCAAGACGTGCGCTTGGAGCTCAACAGCTTGGGCCAGCCCAACGAGCGTGCGGCGCACCGTGCTGCCTTGATTGCACACTTGCAAGCCCATGTTGATGTGTTGGACGAAGAGGCCAAGCGCCGCTTGCACACCAACCCGCTGCGCATCTTGGAC
>JACCDZ010104312.1_pt1 | contig 13426 bp, 10 predicted proteins | sample 7449551 | NCBI WGS metagenome assembly JACCDZ01 (sample SAMN15323452, study PRJNA562643) | freshwater metagenome | isolation source: river surface water | place: USA:Blue River Watershed | collected 2017-08-18
AGGTTGTTGACAGTTTTGCCTGACGACCATAGCGAGGTGGTACCACCCCTTCCCATCCCGAACAGGACCGTGAAACGCCTTTGCGCCGATGATAGTGACTTAACTGTCGTGAAAGTAGGGCATCGTCAGGCTCCCTAAACGAAAGCCCCGGCTCGAAAGAACCGGGGCTTTTTCTTTTTCTGTGCATCCCTCAACCCCTCATCACGTGTTGGTGGAATCATCTTGACTGAGTTCTCAGGTGGGCCGTTTCGCGTTATTCTGATCCGCATGACATTGTCTGGTCGAATGCTGAAAGCGTCTCTAGCGGTGGGTCTGGCGGCCTTGCTATCGGGTTGTGCTGCCCTACTACCGGCGAGCGACACTGAGGTGATCAGTCCTTGGCGTAGCTTCGCCGATGCCCAAAAGGTGTTTCAGAGCATCCAACCGTATAAGACGACCCGGACTGATCTGAAGTCGATGGGCCTGGATCTCGAGACCCATCCCAACATCACGTTACTGAATTACTCGGATGTCATTCGTCGTTTCGTTCCGCCGGTGACGGTCGATGGTTACAGAATCGACAAAGGGGTGGCGGACTGCATCGCGTCTAACCATCACTGCCGCGCCTATGAGATTGACCATAAGTCTCTCAAGCGTGACCGGTACGGCAACTTCTGGGCGGACTTCTTTAATTTCCGTCGACTGACAAAGACTACTGGCTGGACGTTTAACGCGGTAGTCTTGTTAAAGGACGATGTCGTTGTCTATGCCCTGACGGGGGGGCAACCCCTGGTCCAGGAAAACGAGTCAAAGAAAAACCCGCTCGGTCCGCTCCAGGGTGTCGATACCGTCGATCTGATTCGATAGTGCTTCGATAGCCCGGCGTCTTAATTGAATCAATCGCACATCTAGTGCGAGCCGGCGATGCCCTAGATGTAATGGGCGACGGTCGTCATGACCTTGCCGCTCGCACGCATCACCGCTTGAACGGGGCCGGGGAGATCTTCGCCGCCATGGCCAATCGCCGTATTGCGATGTTTGATCTCATCGATCCGCATCTGATCCACGACGGCACGCGATGCCTCATCCGCTGCCGGGAGCCGGGACATGTGTTCCATCAGGTGCTGCTCCACCTGACGCTCGGTCTCGGCGAGAAACCCAAGAGAAATCCGATCCCCCATGCGGCCAGCAATGGCTCCAATCGCAAACGCACCGACGTACCAGAAGGGCGACAGAATGGATGGGCGGCTGCCTAAGGCTTCGAGTCGCTTCATGGTCCAGTTCAGATGATCAGCCTCCTCCACAGCCGCTTCATGCAATAGCGCAGCCTGCTCGGGCGTCTTTGCAGTCAGTGCCTGGCCTTGGTACAGCGCCTGCGCAGCGACCTCACCAGAGTGATTCACCCGCATGAGCGATGCCGAAAGCTTACGTTCGGTATCGGAGAGTGTTGCCTCGGCAATGCCTTTCGCGGGATAGGGTCGACTGCTTGGGGGGGTGGTGGCAACAGAGCGAAGGAAGTTATCGGTTGCGTTGATCACACGATCGATAGGTGAAAGGGCTCGCATAAGATTTTTAGTGACGATACGTTCGCAAGGGATTGACTAAACGGCAGATGCCACGATTTCCCGACGGCCTACGCCGCAAGAAATCGTTTGACGAGTAGCTGCCAGAACGCAGCACCGATCGGTATCAGATCGTCGTTAAAGTCGTAGCTAGGGTTATGGAGCGTACAGGGACCCAGACCATGGCCTTGGGCGCGATGCAGGCCGCTGACATCGCCATTACCTAAAAAGATATAGGCGCCCGGCTTTTCTAGCAGCATGTAAGCAAAATCTTCTGCCCCCATCGTCGGTTCAATATTGCGAACGACCATGGACTCCCCCGCGATTTCTGTAGCAACATCGGCTGCAAACATCGCCTCTTTGGCATGGTTGATGGTGGGTGGGTAGTTCCGATGAAATTCAAAATCAGCGTGGGCGTTAAATGCCGGCGGCAGCTGGTTACAGATGCGCTGCATACCGGACTCAATCGTGTCTAACGCCTGGGTGCTAAAAGTACGAACCGTTCCTTGTAAGACACAGGTGTCGGGAATGACGTTGGTGGCCTCCCCGGCATTGACCTGAGTGACGGATAGTACTGTGGCGTCAATCGGCTTGGTCTCACGCGAGACCAGACTCTGGAACGCCTGGATCATGTGGCTTGCCACCAGCACGGGATCGACACCCAGGTGTGGCATGGCCGCATGGGCCCCCTTCCCGCGCACGGTGATGTGAAACTCGTTACTCGATGCCATCATCGGCCCCGGATTCACACCGAATTCACCTACACGAAGGCCGGGCCAGTTATGGATGGCATAGACCGCATCACACGGAAAGCGCTCAAATAAGCCATCGTCAATCATGCTCTTCGCGCCACCACCACCTTCTTCGGCTGGCTGAAAAATAAAAACGACCGTGCCTGCGAAATCACGGTCCATTGACATTGCTTTTGCGGCCGCCAGCAGCGTAGCCGTATGGCCATCGTGGCCGCAGGCGTGCATCTTGCCTGCGTGCTTGCTGGCGTGATCAAACGTATTTAATTCGGTCATGGGCAGCGCATCCATGTCAGCTCGCAGCCCGATCATTTTGTGGCCTGCTGGGCCACCGTTCTGGGCACTCCCTTTCAGAATGCCAACCACGCCAGTTTTTCCAAGCCCGGTGTGGACTTCATCAAGGCCATATTCCGTGAGCGCTTTGGCCACGATTTCGGCCGTTCGATGCTCTTCAAACTTGAGTTCAGGATGGGCGTGGATATCACGCCGTATCGCACGAATTGGGCCAATAATGCCGCTGATTGCCTCGGGGATCTTCATGTCTGAATTTTATCGATAAATGACTTCGACGGCGTCTTTCGCAAAATGTTGCGTTAGTAGCCGAATGAATTCCTCCTCCGGTTTGACCTTCCAGGCCTCGGGTAGTTGGATATCGCACTCAGCACCCCCACGATCCATACGGATAAAGATCGGGCAGCCATGTTGCGCCGCACGCCAAGGTTCTAAAAGGTCCCGCAGCTTGGCGGGGGTGTTCGTGGCCTGGCCATTCCCAGACGTCGTCTCGGGGGTCATCTTGACCCGAATCCCCAGTGCAAACCGGGCTCTGGCTTCGCCAAGGGTGAGGATCTCAACAGCGGATCCGCGGTAGCCGCCAGAAAAATCATCGTTCTCAATCTTCGCCTGCAGGATCAAGGGCTCATCGACTTTGATGGCCTGTCGGTGTTGATCCCAGAGCTCAGAAAAGACGGTGATCTCAAGTTTACCGGTGCCGTCATCAATCTCCACAATGCGCATCATGCCGCGCTTGGTCATCTGAGCGCGGCTAGCGCTCACCACACCTGCAATCCATACAGGATCACGTGACGGCACCTGTCGATTGAGGGGCGTGGACACGAAACGTCGAATCTCTTGGGCGTATGGCGCAAACAAGTGACCTGAGAAGCAGTAGCCAAGCGCCTGCTTTTCTTCGAGGAGTCGCTGACGCTCGGTCCAAGGCGCAACCTTCGGCATGTCAATGACGGGGGCCTGCCCCGGGGCTTCTTCGAATAAGCCTCCTTGATGGACACTCGCCTGTGCCTGATCTGCCGCCATGACCGCAAGACCAACGCTTGCGACCACCTGTGCTCGGTTATCGTGAAGCGCATCAAATGCCCCCGCCTTCACGAGTGCCTCAATGGCACGTCGATTCACGACACGCCGGTCAATTCGGGCGCAGAAATCAAAAATATCTTTAAACGGGCCATCCTGTCTGCGAGTCGCAAGAATTGCCATCACCGCACTCTCTCCGACGCCACGAATGGCGCCAAGTCCGTATTGGATGACAAGCCCCTCTTCGGCGGTTGCACCTGGAACTGGCTCAAATCGATAGTTCGATGCGTTGATGTCGGGCGCCTTGATGCGAACCTTATTAGCGCGAGTATCGGCGCTAAAGAAGGCCACCTTATCGGTGTCATCCATGTCGGCCGATAGCGTTGCTGCCATGAACTCAGCCGTGTGGTGCGCCTTTAACCAGGCGGTCTGATAGGTCAGCACCGCGTAGGCGGCGGTGTGTGACTTGTTAAAACCGTACTCCGCAAACTTCTCCATCAGGTCAAACAGTCGCGTCGCGAGTGCCTGCGAATGCCCTTTCTGGAGCGCACCGTTAACAAAGATTTCACGCTGCTGCGCCATCTCTTCGGGCTTTTTCTTACCCATTGCGCGACGTAGCAGGTCTGCGCCACCTAATGAATAGCCCGCAATCGTCTGGGCGATCTGCATGACCTGTTCCTGATAGACGATCACACCATACGTTGGCGATAGACAGTCTTTTAAGGACTCATGAAAGTAGTCAATTGGCTGCTCACCGCGCTTACGTTTAATGAAGTCATCCACCATCCCGGAGTTCAGTGGTCCGGGGCGATAGAGCGCCAGCACAGCAATGATGTCCTCGAAACGGTCGGGCTGAAGCTTCGCGAGAAGCTTTTTCATACCATCCGATTCCACCTGGAAGATCGCCGTGGTGTTGGCATCTCGCAGCACCTGATAGGCCGCCGGGTCATCAAACCCATCAAGCTCACGAAGCGTGAGATGGCGATCAGGATAGAGACGATTAATCGTATCGACTGCCATCTGAATAATGGTCAGGTTGCGCAGCCCAAGAAAGTCGAACTTCACCAGTCCCGCGGCTTCAACGTCGTCTTTGTCGTACATCGAGACCACGCCTTCGTCTTCCGTCGAGCCTGGCGCCTGATATAGCGGGCAGAAGTCCGTCAGGCGTCCGGGTGCAATCAGAACGCCCCCCGCATGCATGCCAACATTTCGTGTCAGATCTTCGAGCGGTCGCGCAAGCGCTAAGAGCTCGCGTACTTCGTCTTCCTTTTGTTCGCGCTCGGCAAGAATGGGCTCTTCCTTTTTGGCCTCTTCGAGCGATAGCGGTTTATTCTGAACAACGGGAATGAGCTTTGATAGCTGGTCGCAGAAGTTATAAGGCAGATCTAACACACGACCAGCATCTCGGATCACGGCTTTCGAGGCCATCGTTCCGAAGGTGACGATCTGACTGACGGCGTCTTTGCCGTACTTTGTACGAACGTAGTCAATAACCTTGTAGCGATTGTCCTGACAGAAGTCGATATCAAAGTCAGGCATCGATACCCGTTCAGGATTCAAGAATCGCTCAAATAGCAGGGCATAAGGAATCGGATCAAGATCAGTAATGCCAAGGCTATAAGCAACGAGCGACCCCGCGCCAGAGCCCCGGCCCGGGCCAACAGGGACGCCGTTTTGTTTGGCCCAGTTGATGAAGTCTGCAACGATCAGGAAGTAGCCCGGAAAGCCCATCTCGATAATCGTTTTGATCTCTAGCTCAAGACGATCGGCGTAGTGTTGACGATGACTTTCACGAACCGTTTCTGTGGGGTATCGTTCGATGAGTCGTTTCTCGAGACCCTCACGTGCGGTAAGCCGCAGGTAGTCCTCCAGGGTTTCGCCATTGGGCGTGGGGAAGTTCGGCAGCTGTGGTTTGCCAAGCTGCAAGACGACATTGCAGCGTTGCGCGATCTCAAGCGTGTTGTCTAGCGCCTGAGGAATATCTGCAAACCGGCTGGACATCTCGTCTTGGGTCTGGAAGTACTGGGACTCCGTAAATCGTTTCTTGCGCCTTCCGCTGGCGAGCGTCTCGCCTTCCGCGATACAGACACGCGCTTCGTGAGAGCGAAAGTCTTCTTTCTCTAAAAACTGAACCGGGTGTGTTGCGACAACGGGCACCTGGTGTCGTATGGCCAGAGCGACTGCCTGCCGGATGTAAGTCTCTTCGCCGGGCTGATCAGCACGCTGGAGCTCAATGTAGAACCGATCACCAAAAATCTCGAGGTACTTTTGCAGCACCAGATCTGAGGGCTCAAGCCCTGTCTTCGATTTAGCGCCAGGGCTAGCGGCAGGCGCCTTAGACCGAGACGACCGGGCAATCGCATCAGCGAGTTCGCCTTGAAGTGCGCCCGAGAGTGCGATGAGTCCATCGGCGTGTTGCGCGAGCCACTCGAGTCGGATCTCTGCGCGGTCACGATGGGTATTCTTGAGCCACGACCGCGTAATCAGTTCGCAGAGGTTGCGATATCCCTCGTTGCTCTGAACGAGTAACAGCAGCCGAAAGGGACGGTCACGATCTTGATCATTGGTAATCCAGACATCGGCGCCAAGAATTGGCTTGATCCCTGCGGCACGTGCTGCTTTATAAAACTTAATGTAAGCGAAGGTGTTCGAGAGGTCGGTAATGGCAATCGCTGGTTGACCATCTGCGGCCGCCTTGGCAACAGCAGCATCCAGGCGAACGATCCCATCCACAATGGAATATTCCGAATGCATCCGAAGGTGAACGAAGTGCGACGACATGATGGCCAGATTTTCTCATGCCAGGGCTGCACGAAGAGACAAAAAAGGGCGCAATTAGCGCCCTTTTTTGCGATTCAAAACTGCTTAGAAGTTAGTGCGATAGCTCACACCCAACGTCGTGCCTTGACGGCTGTCAGAAGGGCCATTCTGACCGACTGCAATCGTCAGGAAGCCGTCCTTGCCAACAGGATGAATGGCACCAATGGTAGCGGTCCAGTCGCTGCGCGCAGGACGCTCAAGGGTGACTTTTGCGAGCGACTGTGCATCCGGGCCAACCTTTACCGACAGCGGGTTGTTGTCCAGATCATGATCGTAGGCGGCCCGCACAAAACCACGCCACTGACCAATGGCCGCTTTCGCCTGTTGGCTTGCAAAGCCAATGGTCAGACGACGCACTGAGTGGTTGATATCGCCGAAGGCCAGTGATGCAGGGCCTGCGTTCTCAACGAAGTTCTTGATCTTGACCCCTTCACGCGCAAGGCTTACGTATGGGCCGCCTCTCCAGCTGGTGCCGTAGATCCTGCCGGCACCAATGCGGATGCTCTGATAGGTGCCCTCAGGACTGCTGTTCACAACCAGCGTGTTATTCGCAAATGCAATGTTGCGAGTAAAGCTTGTGTGATCGATAAGGCCCCGTGCAGCGCTTGCATTGACGTAGAAGTTGGGGGCAATTGATGTCACGCCATAGACCATCGCGGTCTGATCCTGGGTCTTGATCTGACCAGTTCGACCTGCAAAGTCTGTGGTGCTATCGCCATACGCCAGCACTGCACCGATTGCGGTTCCCGCAGCAATCTGGCGATCAACGCCGATTGCGCCTTTGCGTGAGGTGGTCTCGGTTGCGGGGGTTGTCTGGCGCCCGTCGGCCTCAAGCTCTGCCTGCTCCACACCGCCATAAACCTGAACGTTACCGACTGGACGAGCTTTGCCGTCGGCCGTGGTCATGGCCAGACCGTGGAGACGGCTCTCAAGCGACTGAGCATGCTGATGAGCGGCATCCAGTGGAATCGTCGCAAGGGAAGCGGCTTGACTCACACTACGCAGCGTCGCGGTCACGAAGGTGCCGAAGAGTTCGTGCGCTTTCGCGCTGGGGTGCACGCCGTCCGCAAACAGATAGTTGCTAGGGTTCGTGTTGATACAGCTGAGCGACGAGTTGAAGAAGTCGCCTGCACCGGTGCGGTTTGGATTGACGCCGCAGGCGGTGGCGCCCAACGAATTCGCGTTAAAACCATACTTAGTGGGGCTCTTGATCACATCCGCTAACAGCTTGTTGGTGTCAAGAATCATCACGTCCTTGGCGGGCAAGAAGGATTTCAATGCGCTGTTGTACTGGCTGCTCAGTGTTGATAGCAGAACGTCACCACCCGAGTTCGCTGCTTTCAACAATGCACCAAATGGTGTGTTAGCCAGATCGGGCAGTAGCGCCACGATGATGTTCTTGGCACCCGCAGCCTTCAGGCGGTCCACCTGCGCTGACAGATTGGCGGCTTCGCTCACCATATTCGCAACGGCGGTGGTGGGCGCTGCCATGCCGGCACTCACCATGGTGAGCTGCGTAAAACCGTCGTTGGCACCAATCCACAGCATGACCAGATCGCGATCATTAAAGGTCTTACGATCAGCCAGAACTTGATTGACCTGTTCTGTGAGCGTGCGGGTCGTCACGATCGGTGGGGTGTAGCCGATACCAGGCTGTTGGCTCACGCGTGAGCCGCCTTCGGCATAGTTACTGCCGTTATTCGCAACGGGATTGATCTTGTTGGGAACCAGTGTCAGACCAAGCTGCTGCGCCAGTACCTCTGCCCATACCCGCGAGGTGCCAGTTGGGTTGTTATTGGTGAAGCGGTAATTGATATTTGGAGCCAGCGGGTTCGCGAATTTGATCGCGTTGCTGTAAGTACCGCCGTCGGTCAGTGAGTCACCGAGGGTAGTGACCTTATCAATCACTAAGGTCTGCGCCTGAGCGCTAAATGAAACACAGCATGCTGCGACCGCAAGGGCGAGTTTGTTCAGTTTGATCACAATGTCTCCAGGAGTGGTTTTTTCTGATTCCAAGATAGCGAAAGCCATGACCCAAGGGCGCTAGTGCTTACCCTAGATCGGGCTCGCAGTAGAGGTTTTGGGGGATTTAAAGCGTTGGTGCCGAGGGAGGGACTCGAACCCTCACGCCATCACTGGCACCGGATTTTGAGTCCGGCGCGTCTACCAGTTCCACCACCCCGGCAACAGGACCATCAGTATACCTTTGCCGAGTGACACCCCCTGCCCTTGCGGCAGGGGGGCGACCATCAGATCAAGCGGAAAGATCGTGCAACGCTGGCCTTAGTCAATCTTTAGGCCAGACTGTTTGACCACGCCCATCCAGCGGGTCTGTTCGGCCTTGATGAACTTCGCGAAGTCCTCTGGCGTGCCTGGGCCAAACACTGCGTTGTCACGGCTAAACCGGTCTGCGACGGCCTTGGTTTTTAAGGCTGCATTCGCGGCGGCATTGAGCTTTGCCACGATGGGCTTGGGAACGGCCGATGAAACGATCAGACCGTACCACTGCGAGGTTTCAAACCCGGCATAGCCCTGCTCAGCCACCGTCGGGACATCGGGCAGCGCAGGGATACGCTCAGGCATACCCACTGCGATGGGACGAACCTGACCGTTCTTGATGTAGGACATCAGGGCCGGAGCGCCTGCCGATGCGGTGTCGGTGCGGCCCGCAATCAGGTCAATCATCTGTGGGCCTGTTCCGCGATAGGGAATATGGACCATCTGAATACCGGTGACAAAGTTCAGGTACTCATACGCCAGGTGACCCGCACTAGCGTTACCTGCAGAACCGTAGTTCAGGCGGCCCGGTTTGCTCTTGGCATAGGCCACAAACTCTTTCAGGTTTTTCGCGGGGACGTCAGGGTGCACGACAAACAGGTTTGGCACGCGCGCGAGAAGGGATACGGGCTGGAAGTCGCGATTCACGTCATAGGGCTGCTTGGCCATGGCATAGGGGTTCACCGCCAAGGTGCCAACGTGGCCCAGGATCATGGTGTAGCCATCGGGGGGCGCCTTGAGCGTGTCGGCCATGGCGATCGTGCCAGCGCCACCGGGTTTGTTCTCGACGATGATGTTCTGGCCAAGCACCTTGCTCATCTCAGTGGCAATGGCGCGGGCCACGATCTCCGATGTCCCGCCTGGTGCAAACGGCACCAGTAGGCGGATCGGTTTGGTGGGGAATTCTTGCGCAACGGCTGCTGTGGGTAGGCCAATTGCCACTGTAGCGCCGGCAATTGCCGCAGCAATCGTGAGCTGTCGACGCATCGTTTTAATAGATCGCATGTTGTCTCCTTTACGTTGTTGTTCTGGATCGACCAGAGGTTAAAACTGATAACGACGCAGACCGCCATCCACTGGTATCACCGTACCGGTAATGTACTGTGCAAGTGGTGACACCAGGAAGCAGATGAGCGCTGCAATATCTTCAGGTTCGCCATAGCGCCCCATTGGGATCTCATGCTCGGACTGCCATGCCCGGTATTCCGGGGTGTAGTTACGACGGATCTGGTCGCTCATGATTCGCCCTGGCGGGATGCAGTTCACCGTGATGCCTTTTTTGCCGACTTCGCGGGAGAGCCCCTTCGACCAAGAGTGCATTGCTGCCTTTGCACAAAAGGCACCATTGATCCCATCAGGCTCAGACTTACCAGTGATGTTGATCACGCGCCCCCAGCCGTTGGCCATCATCTGGTCGAGAAGCTTGTGCGTTAACTGACGATGGCGCGTGAAGTTCAGGGTAATCGCTTCGTTCCACTGCTCTTCGCTGGAATCCAGTTTGAAAGGCCGCGAGCCGCCTGCGTTATTGATCAGAATTTCCAGCTTGCCCAGGCCGGCGAGCACCTGCTCGGCGACTTTGCCTGGAGCATCCTCTTCCATCATGTCTTGGATCACGATGACGGGCTTGTGGCCGCCAGCGTCGGTGATGATCTTGGAGACCTCTTCAAGCTGTTCGCGACGACGTCCCGCAATCGCCAGCTTGACGCCTTCTTTTCCCAGGGCGATGGCGGTTGCACGCCCAATTCCAGCACTCGCGCCGGTGACCAGGCCGGTTTTGCCGGCAATGCTTAGTTCCACGGTTTGTTCTCCTCTTTGGTCCGCATTTATAGTGTTGCGCAACAACCCTACTGTTGCAGAGAGAATTGTATTCAAAAGCCATGGTGATCCTGGACGCCGTCACACTTCATCGCGAGGGATCCCGCGTCTTTCAGGACCTATCGCTAACCCTAGGATCGCATCGCATCGGGCTGATTGGCGACAATGGTTCTGGCAAGAGTTCGTTGCTGCGCGTCATCAAAGGGTTGGTCAGCCCGCAGCAGGGGCGAGTAACCGCACCGGATCGAATCGGGTGCGTCTTTCAGAATCCAGAGCATCAGCTACTTTTCCCAACCGTGATGGAAGAGCTTTGTTTCGGCCTTATTGAGCAGGGGATTCCTGCACCGGTCGCGAGAGAAAATGCCTTAGCAGTGTTGTCTCGATACGAGATGAGCGAGCTCGCTGATCGTGCGACTCACACGCTCAGTGATGGTCAGAAGCAGCTGCTGTGTATCTTGTCGGTATTAGTAGACGGCGCGGAACTCCTGCTGCTAGACGAACCCTGTGCGAGCCTTGATCGCAGAACCACGCATCAGGTCATAGGCTTTGTGAAGGCTTTGCCACAGCCTGTGATCATGGCGAGTCATGATCTCTCGTTATTCGAGGGTTTTGATGAACTGATCTGGCTGGAACAAGGAAGCGTTCGCCAACAGGCGGACCCGTCCTCGGTCATCGCAGGGTATATCGCCCAGACAGATTCCGCGTGATCTCGCTATACATTGCGCAGCCGAGCTGGCTGCATCGTCTGCCGGCGGGACTAAAACTCTTGGTCTTGCTCGTCGCGTCACTCGCACTGCTTCCAGTGTCGAATCCGTGGGCGTTAACGTGGGGCTGCGCTGTAGCGGTGGGCGTTTATGCTTCCCTCGGCCGTGCCGGTGTAGAACGGCTGATCGGACTTCGATCGATTCTGCTGTTGGTGCTGGGCCTGGGGCTATTCCAGGCGCTCGTCATGAACTGGCATGTCGCCTGGTTATCAGTAGCGCGGCTCATCGTCATGATCATGATTGCCGATCTGGTTAGCGCCACCACACCAATGCAAGACATGATGCGGGTCATTCGCCCATGTCTTACGCCGCTTCGGCTGTTTGGGCTCAATCCCGATCGTCTGTCATTAGCGGTGGCGCTTGTGATTCGATTTATTCCAAGCCTTTTGGCCCAATGGCAGGCACAATCCGCAGCTTGGTGTGCGCGGGCAAACAAAAGCGCAGGGGTTCGGCTGCTGGTGCCGTTTATGTCACTCACTATGAGTCGTACTGAGAAAATTGCTGAAGCATTAATCGCAAGGAAATCGAGTCGTGGAAATTAAACAGGTGCTGGGCTACCGTGATCTGGTGAGGATCGCGCTTTTTGCAGCCTTGATTGCCGTGATGGGACTCATCCCTAAACTGGATCTCCCTTTTACTGCTGGGGTCCCGGTCACAGCACAGACGCTTGGCGTCATGCTCGCGGGGCTCATGCTCGGCCCGCGTTTAGGAGCACTCGCGGTATTGTTGTTCTTATTTGTAGTGGCGTTGGGTGCACCAGTGCTCTCCGGCGGCCGTGGGGGACTTGGCGTATTTTTTGGCCCGACGATTGGGTTTTTGGTTGGCTGGATTTTTGGGGCAATCGCTTGCGGCCTCATTAAGACCAAACTTGATCAGCTGCTGCCGAATCGGTTGTTCTGGAATGCCCTCATCGCTGCAGTCGTCGGTGGCATTGTGGTCATTTATGTCATCGGCATCCCAGGGATTGCGCTTCGTACAGCGCTCACTTTGGATAAGGCGGCCATGGCGAGTGCGGTGTTTATTCCGGGCGATATTCTCAAGGCGATTCTTGCGGCATGGCTAGTCACAAAGATCCGTTGGTCACGCAACACCTGACACTCCAAATCTGCGCAACGAGACATCATCGCAATGACCCACCACGATCGCCTATCTGATTTTGATTTTGATCTGCCGGACGCGTTGATTGCGCAGCATCCTGCCGCCCAAAGAACAGAGAGCCGTCTTTTAGTGGTCACGCCGCAGACAAGTACCTTTCAGGATGCACGGTTTACAGACTTGATCGATCAGCTCGAAGCGGGCGATCTGATGGTCTTTAATAACTCCAAGGTCATCCCTGCGCGACTCTTCGGACAGAAGGCCTCTGGCGGACAGGTCGAGATTCTGGTGGAGAGAATCACCCAGGACAATCAGGCGCTTGCGATGCTTCGGGTGAGCAAAAAACCCGCTGCAGGGAGTCAGATTCAGTTAAATGCCCCAGCAGGGAACAAGGGCCCTTTGATCACGGTGATTGGTCGTGATGCGACCTATGACGATCGGTTTGTGTTGCAGTTTCCAGAGTCGGTCTTAGATGTCCTGCATCGATGCGGTGAGCTTCCCCTGCCGCCTTACATTCAGCACAAACCGGATCAGGAAGACGCCAACCGTTATCAGACGGTCTATGCCCAAACGCCCGGGTCTGTTGCAGCACCCACTGCAGGCTTACATTTTGATGAACCGTTTCTCGCCAGACTTGATGCAAAAGGAATTCGTCGGGCTTTTGTGACGCTGCACGTAGGCACTGGCACGTTTGCCCCAGTGAGAACCGAAGATCTCAGCGCGCATCAGATGCACACTGAATGGTATGAACTCCCTGTTGAGACGGCCGAGGCAATTGCGCACGCCCGCAAAGAAGGTCGCAGGGTCGTCGCGGTCGGCACCACGAGTCTTCGCACGCTGGAGTCGGCCGCGACCAACGGGGGCCTGGTCTTACCCGGTCAGCGCGAGACGGATATCTTTATTCGACCAGGCTATTCATTTAAAGTTGTCGATGCACTACTGACGAACTTTCATCTTCCAAAGTCCACGCTACTGATGCTGGTGGCCGCCTTTGTTGGCTATGACACAATGCGCCAGGCTTACGCTCATGCAGTGGAATCACGCTATCGGTTCTTCA
>JACCDZ011244247.1_pt1 | contig 13423 bp, 11 predicted proteins | sample 7449551 | NCBI WGS metagenome assembly JACCDZ01 (sample SAMN15323452, study PRJNA562643) | freshwater metagenome | isolation source: river surface water | place: USA:Blue River Watershed | collected 2017-08-18
AACTCGCCAAAGCTCAGCCTGTCCGTCGGCGTAGTGGAGGTTAAATCCAAATGACACGACTAAGTATGTAGAACTCTCTGTGTAGGATTTCCGGACGCGGGTTCGATTCCCGCCGCCTCCACCACCATCACAAGATAAAGCCCTGATTTTCCAGGGCTTTTATCTTTTTACCCCCTCAATGGTAGCCATTCATGGTAGCCATTTTTTTGAATGCAACCTCGCTCTATTTCTGACATAGTTTTGCACTTGTTTTGACACAAACATGACCTCAGCGCGGGGCGTGCCATTGCCCGTTAGAATAGCCATCCCATTACCTCCAGCACTTAACTCGTGATCACCAGCTTCACGCTGCGCTATGGAGACGCCCCAGATATTGCTTAACCCGCTGTCCACGGGGAGCGGGACAGACCAAGCTGCTTATCGGCCAATGCAGCCGGTCCACAATGCACCGGGAGAGTGGCTGATTTGCGCAGTAAACCTGCCATCAGCACCTTCGTTACATTACTGGGTTTGCACTCTGGTGGTCTCGTTGATCATGTATCTCTTGTAGGATTTGCCCCCTTAGCTACGACAATCGGACCGTGCATTAGCATGCAGCCCACCTACGACTCCACGATAGAGTGGAACACCTCTGTGAAATGCGATGGGAACTCTCGCAAGACCGTCTCAAAGCTACTCGGATACTTCCGAATCAATCTGCGAGCGCCTTCTCTAGTCTTGGCTGACTCCCAGAGCATTCCATCGGACAACTCCTGTGCAATCACCCGCTCTGAGAATCCTGCTTCGTAATATGCGATGCAGTCTTGATCGGGTAAACCGTACTTCAATCGCTTTTGCAGAAGATCGAAATGATCCGAGAGAGTATCTCCGGCCACTTCGGTTGTACGGGCCAAGTACGACTCTTTCACTGACGCGAGCAGCGACGCGAACTCAAAGCCAAAGGTCTGTTCACAGAGATCGACAACCAAATCCAGGTCGAATGCCCTAGCATTCTCCCCATAGGGGTAAGAGGCGTCTTGTGCATTAAGGCCCTGCAGGAGTTCGGCGAACGATCGACCTGCCAGCCAGCCCGCAGCTAACGTCCTGAGTGCACCAAGAGGGGTCGTGTCGGTCAACCGCTTCTCAGAAGAAAGCGTGGTCAACAGAGGCCACACCAATCCAAACAAATCATCGGTCGATTCTGATGCGCCGATCTTCTCTTCGTTCTCAGTTACCCAAGCCTCAACTGCCAGAGCGTGATCAATTCCCAAGAGGGTGCGCCCGAAGCGATGCTGGTCTTCAACATCGGCGACATGTACCTCAATGCGCCGCGCGACGGATTCAAATATTCCAGTCAATAGCGTCTTCTGTTCTTCGGTGGCAAGAGAAAAGGCCAACGTTTCGCTTGCCAAAACCTTGGCGTTGGCAACAAAGGTCTCGGCATCCCCTTCGCCGCGATAGGTCATCAAGAAGCTCTCAATAGCCTCGACGATTTTTTTCTTGGCCTTGAGCTGCTCCCGCAACGATCCGACAGAGAATTTCTTGCTTTGAAGATCAGTGGAAATGTTGCCAACCGCCTCATACAGGCGATCCCAATCGTCAACGATCATGGCCGCGAACTCGGCGGGGCTGGGCTTACTCAACGTTCGCGTTCCCGTCTCGTTTTTCATCGGGTCAAAGAGCGACAGCAACGTACTTCCAGTTGGCTCAGCACTGTCGGGATTGATCAGATTGACAGAGTTATCCCATCGACGTGATTCGGTGGCTCGCTCGTCATACAGACGGTGGTCGGTGAAGATCACGGTGCCTTCACCATACATTCCCGCACGCCCCGCCCGACCCATCAGGTTATGAAAATCTCGAGCCTTGATCAATTCTCGCCCCTGCATGGCGCTCGTCACAAGCAGGTACCGGATAGGGAGGTTGACACCCTGTGCAAGAGTTGAGGTGCAGACGATCAATCGGATAAGCCTTTGCCGCATCGCGTATTCGATCGCAATCCGAACCCCTTGCGGGGTATTGCCATGGTGGGCGAAGATGCCGAGAGAAGCCCCCTTCGTCAAGTAAGAATCGACACCAAAGTTTCTTGAGTAGAGATTTACGAAGCGGCGAATCTCTTCAGAATCACTGTGCGTTGATGGCGGCGCTAGCGATATTCCGCGCCGGAACGTTTCCTCGACTGCATCCCTAACAATTTTTGCAGCGGAAGCCTTTCGACCTGCATAAATCGCAACACCACCGTTTTCTAGAAGGCGCAAACCAAGGTACAACGCGATGGAGCCGCTCTCTTTTGTTGGGAAGTATCGGTCCTTCTTTTCTCTGGGAAGGCGTGGCTGCTTTTCGGGGACGATGACCCGGGGAACGAAAAAGTCCTGCTCACTATCGGACGTGACATTGAATTGCAGCTGACCATCCTTGCCAGGAGGAAGGCTTGCGAACGCGACCAGTCGTCTGGCTTGCAAGGATTTGTCTGAAATCACCCTCGCCCCATCCTTAAGAAGCCAGGTGGCAACGGCCGCCGCGTTCTGGATGACTGCAGAGATCAGCATGCTCTGGGCCGAGTCAGGCAACAGCCTTTTGATCGAGGTAAGTAGCAGTTCGTAAGTCACGCCCCGAGTGCCGGTGTCAAACTGGTGCCCCTCGTCATAAACCACCAGACCAGCCTTCTGAACGATGTCGGGCTCCTGCCGCAGCGTGTAAAGGAGTTTCTCCGGTGTAAGCACAACAACCTTAGGTGCCGACTCGATCGACATGTCGAAGATATCGAAATCGATGTCCGGCTGCAGTGCTTCGCTCAGTTGGTTGACGTTGTAGCCATCATCCTTGAATGCTCTTTCAAGATCGGTAGCAATCTCTTGGCATAGAGCGCGGAACGGTGCGACAACTAAGGCCAGTTTGGTCCGCGACGACAGGAACGCCGACCGGATGACGAGTTCAGTTGCCCTGGATTTCCCGGCGCTTGTGGGCATCTGAACGACACCCGATTGTCCCTTGTAGAGGCCAGCCTCCCCTACCATTCTTTGGGATGGCCACATCTCTTTGATTGATGCGGGTCGGGATAGATAGGGTTGCCAGCTATCTCCACTCAGTTCACTATATTGCGGCAGCAAGGTCCAAGCCGAGTTTGCGATGCGTGTCGCGCTCACAGCGCCGAGCAAATCCGCCATCAGCAATTCGTGCGCTGAAGCGCTTGCATATGCCCAACTGCGCAACCTACTGATCGCTGCGATAGCTCCTTCGCTCCCACTGCCGGTCTTAAAGTGTTCGCCCAGCGCACGAAGGATGGCTGTGGCATAGGACAATTCAAGAGTGTTGTCTGGCTGGCTCCATGGTTTGTCCATTGCGACCTTTGCAGCAAGAGCCAGTGGGTCGCCTTCCGGGCTTGGGAGCTGCGCGAGCCTAGATATCTGTACCGCAGCATTCCCCGGTACGTCGCCAAGGTAGAAGCCTGCTGCGGCTAACAAGCGCAGGTTGAACGAGAGATCCTGGTTGAGCAGCGAATCATCAAACGCTTGAAGGACCTGGGCCGAGAAGATGACCTCGTCGCGCGGTGTGTGTGCGTCGCCTTCCGCGCCAATGGCCTTCGCCACAGCTTCAGACGCAAAGTCACCCACTGTTCCGACGGCCAAGGGAAATTGCATCTCCAGGTCTAGCCCTTCAGGAAGTGCAATGTGATCGTCTTCCGGTACGCCGTATTCGTACATCTTGCCCTTCGAGAGGGTGATAGCAGCGGCGAAACGAGCGCGTCGTTCAGGCTTCATTGGCAGCCCTTTCGTAGAGCGCATGAACAAATGCCATGAGCGTTGCGGAATGCACAACCACGAGCATGAGGTTGTTCACGTTTTCGTGCCCAGTGCAGTCGGTCTTGGATATCTGGCCTGAGTCGTAGACACTCGTGCAAAAGATAGCTGCGGCGCCGGACATACGGATATAGGGCACCTCAAGTCCATCCTGGAACCGCTCTACTCGATCCGCACCTTCATCGTCTGCCCGCGCAATCAGGCGACGTTTCATGGCATTGAGCGACTCTGATATCCGGTACACGTCCTTAGCCGAATCATTGACCGCGTCCTGCAATCGTGCCTTTGCCTTCTTGCCACTGAGTTGTGCTTTGGACTCGAAGGAAATCAGGGTGTCTTTTCTGGACGGCTTGGCAGGACCAACACCGCCGAACTTGAACCCGAGCACATCGGTGCCCTTCGGCGACTCATTTCGCACCAGTTTGTCATCGTAGCGAGTACGCGGTATCCAGAAACCCATCTGGCTTTCAAGAAGGTCTGCGATTAGGATTTCCGCGAAGTCTCCAGAGCGTGTAGCTGGGCCGAAATCTTCCGATTTATCTGGGAAAACCAGATCGAGTAAATATTGTTCGCGTGACTTCGTGGTGCCTCTTCTCAGGCGGTCAACCTGGCTATCCAAGCAGTAATGCTCGCGAAAGTGCTTTGCCCAAGCCGTGAGAGTTGGGCTGTCAGCGTGATCAATGGTGAGTTCATACACCGCAACGGCCACACCATCCACTGTCTGGATTTTGGCTCCAGTTTTCTTTAGCCAGTTGGTATGTGGTTTTGTCATCCCTGTTTTTCTCTCTCCACCGCCACCCCTGCGCAGCGGATGATTTACAAGTGAAGCTTATTGTTCCAGTGTAAGCCGGTTCGCCAGACTTCCGGAATTGCCCAGTAGCTCAGCACCAAGCAGCGCGCGAAGTTTTTGGATCGAACGCTGCAGGCAGAAAGCAACGCCCGGAGGAGCGGCGGCTTTCGGGGCCGATATCCGCTGCGAATTGCCAGCTGGACACAGCCTGCTGGTACGGTCTGTTATCAGACTCGGTGTGACTCAACGCCGCTTGACATGTCTGTATCGTAGGCCTGTGGGTGACTCTTGGCGTGCCTTGGCGATAGTTGCCTCAAGGCAAGGTTCGCCCCCTTCAGTATTCTCAAGGAATGACGGTCCGCACCCGAAATTGACCGCTCCGGCTTGATAGCAGGCATGCTAGCACATAGACATTACCGGCTGCTAAGGCCGAACTCCTGCCGACCAGGCTGATGTATCGTCAGTTGGTCGGCCATAGCTGCCGGTCGATCTACCCGTGAGGTATGGCTGCTATCGACCCTGAGCAGTCACTTGTACCTTTGACCAAGTGACGTCTGCCAAGCAACTTTTGCCTGCCATTGGTTTGAGCTTGAACGGGGGCAGCAGACTGCTCGTGAAGTTGATTGACCGCATTTACGGGCACTTTATTATGCCAATACCTTTACACATCAACCAATTTGGCTATAAATCCTGTCATCAATATCAATTATTATACGGACACCACTGTCCATATAAATGCATTTAGCAGTTACTAGAGGAGCAATCGCATGTCCGTGAATTTCGCGGTCGTACACGACAGAAAGCCTTGGCGGAAACACAGTAACCATCGAACTCTTCATACAGCAATCTATGGCGAGGACGGAGCAAAGAACTTGCTTCTTCGCATTGGCCGTGTTGCCGACATGTGGGCGAAATACGGAAACGTACACTGTGTCTTCGTCTGGGAGGATGACTCAAAGCTTGGCTGCGTCTTTCGGCTTGATCCAGAAGGAAGTGGAGTCGTCCAGTCGGCCACCGTTTCCATTGATCAAATATTGATTTTTCACAAAAACCGAAGGTGCGGCGCAAAGGAGATTGCGAAGTGCTTTGGTGGCAATTCCTTGGCCACAATTGACGGGACTACGGACACTATCCAGGATGGCTCTCAAGAACAACCCATAGTTTACATGCTCTATCCTGACGAGCTCCCACCACACGGCACTTACATCGAAGGCATCGCCCAGCAAGTTTTGATCAATCGATTTGAACGGTCTTCGGAGGCTCGAAGTGCCTGCATTGCGCATCACGGATGTACCTGCCAAGTATGCAATCTAAACTTCATCGAGAAGTACGGAGATCTTGGAGCCGGATTTATTCACGTGCACCACCGGGTTCCCATTGCTTCCATCGGAACGAGCTATTGTGTAGATCCGGTCAATGACCTTGTTCCGGTCTGCCCGAACTGCCATGCAATGCTTCACAGACGTGAGCCTCCCCTTGAGATCGATGAATTGCGAGCCTTGGTACATGACAGCTAACAAGCGCTTGCTTCCAACCGTCAAACTATTGCGCATTTTTCCATCGGCTGAAGCTCCACGTTAGACCTTGCCAGGAGCCCAATATGCAAACGATGGGGCGAGCCAACACTATTGTTTTTCAGAAAACTTGCCTCAATGACTCTAAGAGTTTAGTTCCATTCAGTGGGAACTAGACCTTTTCCACGCCACTCTTCAACGCGATGTACGTTGGCCAGTTCGCCCCAGACCTCTTCGTCAGCGTGGTCTAGCACAATGATCTGCAGCCGACCCTTAGTCCGGGTGATGATGTGGTCGAAAAGTGCGAATACCTTTCGCACCGCAACTACATCCTCATTGTTCCATTCCGGGTCTAGGCCCTCTTCCTGTGGCCTTCCTGCTCTTCTGGTAGGAAAGTAGACTTGGCTTGGTTGATCATAGATTAGCAATCCCGGAACTGGGTGATTCGGTTTACTAAGAAAGTAGCCTTGCAGGGAAAGTGTCAACGCTACGTGGTATGCAAGCCAATTCGCCCCACTACCAATTTCCCAAAGGAAATCATCGCGCGTACCACGAATAACTTTTACCGTGAGGTCTTGAATATTAAGGCGAATAGGAGCATCAGGCCATTCCCCGTCAAGTTCTGGAACAAGGCGTGAAGAAATAGATTGAATCGTATCAAGTGCATTTTCCGTCTTTCGTCCAATTTCGTGCTCAGATATCAGCTTGTTCAAACTCTCTAATTGTGTCCGTAACGTAGAAATTTCTTCGTTCAGCGCTGAAGAAGTGTCTGTCACTTCATACAATCTCAGGGCTTCCTGTAAGCGGCCAAGGAAATGCGAAATTTCCTCACCGCGAGTCGTCACTTTGCGCACATCTTCCGACTGCCCTTCCAATGTTCGTATTTCTTGACGTACCGCCGAAAGATTGGCAAGTATGGTCTCAACTGCATCGCGCTGACGAAGCGTTTCTCTTCCGAGAGATTCAGTAATTCCCGGGTGAGATCGCAGCCGGAGTTCAATACCCTCCAGCGCCTCACAGAGTTGGTCAATCCGAGCTCGTCCGGCATCGCTGGGCTCAAGCACTGCCGCTGGGTGCTCAGAGGACCGCTCTCGAATCCATCTCGACAATCCCAACCGGTCACGTTGAACCTGGAGGCCGTCTCGGAACGAGTCACTGCTTTCATCTAGGCGGCGAAGTTCGTGTAGTCGATTGCGAGACTGGTTGAGGTCCATCACAAGCTTGGACTCGGCCGCCCGCAACTCTGTGAGCCTATTCATGATGACGTCCATGGATGCCAGCGTTGGGGTGGCGGCCCGGGGGTCGCTCTCCGTTGCGACTCGAAGTAGGTCCACAGTTGAGGGCCAGTCATTCGGTACGACCGTATGCGCCGGCAACAGCCCGTACTCTATTGCTAGACATGCCCAAGCGAAGCCTTCTCGCTGCCAAGATGCTCCAGAAGCCTGCCGGGCCTTCAGCTCGCCCTCCTTTCGGCGAAGCAACCGTGAGATACGGTCCAACTCGTGACGTGCCTGCAGAAGCTCTGGAGTGATGGCACCGAGCACATACGGGAAGATGGTCTTCAGCTTTTCGCGATGGTCTGTGGTGTCAGCTTTGAAGAACATCACGTCGGGATTCGCAACGATGTTCTGGGGCTGAAACAGGAAGGCCATCAGATCACGAAAGCTTGGCCGGGACTTGAATCTGTCTTCACTACCTGGCTCGAACTGCAGGTTCGACAGACCGGAGAGTCGATTCAGGACCGCCTTGACGTAATCAACCGTTTGGTTCTTCTGCTGGATGATAGAAGGCGGTTCGATTTCCGGGCCCTCCAAGAGCAGCATGTCGCCGGAAGCCTTCAGGTCACCGGGCTCTCGGCGGGCAATTAGCTTCTGCCCTTCAAAGGTGTCCACCAGCACGCCAAACCAGGAACAACTCTCTCGGATTACTCCTACTGGGATAGCGCATTTTTCTGATCCCAAGCAATAATCAATGATCGGAATGACCGACGATTTACCGGTCTTCGACGCCCCACTGATGACGTTGACCATGCCAGGCTCAAACTTCACCACACGCGGATCTCCGCCGCGTCGTGGCCACAAGATGACTTGTCGCAGTTGAAAGTACATCAGAACTCCACTCTAAGCGTGTGAACTACCTGATGATCGGCAAGGCCCGCAAACCAGTAACCGATCCTTTCGCAAGCGGGCCCAAATCGTCGAATCCGCTCAGGCAACGCGGGTTCGCCCAAGCCGTCGTATGGGCCATATGACCAGATCATGGCCGTCGTAGGCTCGATCCGAATGAGGCCTGACTGCTCTGCTCGTACAAGCGACTCCAAGGTCAGCTGCCTGAGTGCCAACGCCCGGTCGTGAATCGCCAGAAGGTCTTCGCGCTTGTCTCCGAGTTTACCCGCGAACAGGTGCAAACCCGACGCCTTGTGGGTACTCAGCACCGTCGCCAAGGTTGGGCTATGCAGGATCAGCGGGAGGACGAGAAACGAAAGTGGAAGCGCCGCAGGGTGACCATCACGATCTTGATATCCAAGGCCAAACTTCCACAACGCGTAGGCACCCAACGCCTCATTTTGAACAAGGGCAGTCTCGCTAAGACGGCCTGGTCGAGCGACCTCCCTCATGCTTCGTCCTCCTTGTCCAACAGCTCTTCGTACTCTGGATGCCAGCCGAGTTCTCGCCTATCGGCCAGATCGTTGAATGTGCCGTGGGTGAAGTAGTCCGGTACTGTGCGGCTACCTAGGGGCACCTCCAAGACCGAACATCTGCCATAGACGAGCCGGCCTCGCATGGCTTCCGGCCTATCCGAATGAAGGTCCTTGATTTCGCTAGCGAACGCTTCGTGCCGACGCAGCAGCGAGTCCTCCCATCCCTTGAAGGTGTCGTCGTAGATGAATCCTGCTTCGGCCCACTTCACCTTATCACCGGACGTTCGCATGAAATCACTTACCGCTCGAAGTTGCTGTGCCTCCGTAGCTTCGATCAACTGTAGCTGCCGTACGAACACAGGCCGGCTCGTAAGCACGGCCTTGGCGTCAGCCGGCGGCGGCGCCGCAGAAAGCGAGGCCAGATAGCCTGGCATATTGTTCTGCTGAACAAACGCATGAAAGCTCTTCCGAAATTCTGTGACGTCTATCAGGGCTGGCCTCCCCTCGCGAATGAGGCGGTCTGCCCTCGCCTGCGCCATGCCGATAGCGGCTTCGCAGATGACATCAATTGAGCTGTCCGGAACAGTGGGTGCCAGCAAATCCCGCAGAGGTTGTAGAGGGTCTGTGTCATTACTGAAAACCGAGGTCTTGCAAATGACTTGATTGCGAATAGCTGCAGGCACATCCAGAAATCGCCGTATGTACGGCATGCATTTGGGGGGTGTGGCCCTTTTACTGAGCTTGTCTTTGACCTGTTGGAGCAGGAAGTCTACGGCAACATCAGACGTTGCATCATGAATAGCCGAGCTCACCTTGCCAGACTTCGGGGGCGTCACATACAGGCGAAACGTCGCTTTGTCCCCATCAACTTTTTGGGACTCGACTACAGTAAACCAGTTCGCAATAGTCTTCCAAAGGTCCTCGGACCAATCAGAGAGGGCATTGTGGGCCAAAGCGCTCTTGCATTGCTCCAACAGGACACTTCCATTAGCGTAATGGATAGCGACATCATCCAGAAGTTCTAAGGAAACGCTCGAATCCGATGGGCTGCTGAGGAGGTGGTAGCAGAGCCGAACCGGCTGCAACGAGAAACCCAGATAGGGGCCAGGCGCGCTATGTTTGACTAATAAAGTCATGCACGCTTCTCCAAGTCACCTGGCTATGGGCGGCCGCCCGGCAATTCGCAAACTCCATGTTGCTCCCTGTGTATCGCCGCAATCCAACCTAGGGCTGGGCTGCACGTTTTGTTACGCATTACGCATAGGGTAGCAGCCGCGAATAGCAAGTGTCGAAAAAAAAAACAGATCCTAGTGTTGCCAACCTTCCTTGGTTTCCGCGACTAGCTTTCAACTAAATGGGAGATTGGATGTGATACGGCTTTGGATCCGAAGTTCGCATTCATTAGACTAATGAGTAGTCCTTTAGGGTGGCGTCCCCTGTACGTCAGGAAATCCGCCCATTTCAGACTAACCAGGCAGTCGAACTGAAGGGCTACTTTTGCCGAATAACACGCGTAGACTGTCCGGCAGGCATTAGAGCAATGTCATATGAATGAAGGCAGCTCTCACAGCTAACCATCCACACCCGGCGCTGATGCCTGCACAAGTTCATCGTCAGTCGATCTGCGGATCATACAGGCTGGTATCGACGTCCCCTCTTTGCAGTTAAAGGCAATTTGCATGGTCTTCCCTTCGCAAAATATTAGTCAGCGCATCGCTCGTAAAATTGTTCAGCCGGCGATTGAAGCCATTGTTCAAATCAAGCACGGTGAAATCAACAGCAAGGCGATTGGGGTGTTGAGTACTCAGACTGCGATTGCCGAGCTGGCAAGGAAGATGGGGCTACGGGTGCCCGCGGAGTGCGAACAGCTAAACAGACTATGCCGGGATTTAAACCGAGCACTGCGGGAACAACTCAGTATCGAAGTAGATCATGATGATGTACTGATTTCTGAGCGTTGGTTGACCCTGCTACGTGAGCAACTTGGTCGAGCTAAAAAGCAGGACCTGGCAGAACTGGTGGATCGCTTGGTACTGGCGGCAGGAGTCAGTACGAAACATACCGTTGGCGAGTGAGTGACAGAAGCGCCTGCAAGCGGGTGTTCGGCGGTCTCCTTAACGGATCTTGCCACTTTTGGTCTATCAAGCGTGTCCGGAATTTCATGCGGTGGTCAGCCTGACCTGAACAGGCATCAAACCGCAGGGCTGTTCTCTTTACATGCTGCGAATCATCGTGGCAACCGCCACACTGATCGGTCTGCACATCAGCAAGCACAGTTTTTCTCTGATCGCAGATTGGTGTCGTCCCATTTGTTCCCCTTACCGCCTTCACCTTGATGATTTTTTCCAAAAAAAGAACACCCCCAAGCGGGTGCTCTGAATGCCCTACCACCACCCGAACAGAGTGGAGGCAAGGCTGGTGAGCCGACTGGACACATAGTCCCAACTGTCTTTGATCACTGTTTTGACGGCCGAGGTAATCGTTTCCCACAAGCCTTGCGACGAGCTTTGCCACGCTTGGTTCGAGACGTTTTCCTGCTTCGCTTCACGGGTGAAACTCCATTTTTTTTCGTTGGGCAGGATGGTGACGATCTTTTCCACCAACTCAACCAGACCATAGCCCTCCTCGGCGGCGATGGCACAGACCTGGCTAGCGGGCAGCTTGAACAGGCGGCGTATCTGTTCCACCTTGGCCGCAATATTGATCCCCTGACACGGCCCGGGATGGTTTTTGCGCCAGTCCCACTCCCGGCAGGGTTCCACCTTGTCGGCCTGGCTGACCACGAACATGACCGGGACGGCACTGTCCCAGATGAGCGGCAGTAGCACTTGCTGATAAAAGTGTTCGTCGATGCTCAGGGCTCGGTCATCCCCCTTGAGCACCCACAGCACCAGATCCAGTTCCGGCAAGAGCTGGCGGTAGAGCTGGGCATATTCCGTATCGCGCGCTTCGCTCTCACCGACGCCCGGCATATCGATCAGCGACAGTCCTTTCCCCTCCTGCATCGACCAATCGATTTCCTGCGGCGACCGGGTACAGGCTTCGACGGCACTGGTTTCGGCGATGTCACGACCAAACAGCGCATTGCACAAGCTACTCTTGCCGGCGCCGGTTTTGCCCATCACGCCAATGGTGGCGTGATAGTTGACCACGTGATGGATACGCTCTCTGATTTGCTGCAGATCCTCCAGCGTCAGACGGACGCCGCTGTTCTGTAGCACGGCAATCAATTCTTCGGGCAGGCGGGGAGGAATGCCGGCCTGGGGCTTGCTGGTTTCCATGGAAAACGCTTTCTCGCCGATTCTCGACGTAAAAAAAGCCACCTTGCAAGAAGGTGGCTGGTGATCTGGACTCGCGTGGCTAAGTGCCACATTGCCTGTTGGCTGACGCCAGGGTCTGGACGAACAGGTCAGGGAGTTTCAGGGTGCTTTGTATCTGGGTATCCAGCGCCCGAAACTCTGCATCGGTGTACTGCTTTTCCAATGCCGTCATGATGCATTGGCAGCGTGCGGCGCTACTCTGCCCCGATGCCGTACAGGCACGCATGTAATTCGCCGCCACTTCCTGACTAAATCCTTCCTGGCCGCCACACCCAACCAGTAATAGCCCACAGAAGGCGATGACTGGCAGCAGGAATGCTCGCATAGTCGTGACTACCACTCGGTACGGCAGGGGTAGGTTTTCGACTGGCTGGATGGCAGCACTTTCGCGGCGCCAGTCAGTGGCAAGGGAATCTTTTGACCATTCGGCAGTTTTGCCACCAGGGTCTTCCCTTTGCGCAACGCTGCCCAGGTCGCCTTGAAAATGTCACTCCCCACCCGTGACTCCGTCTCGTAGGGCTCCCCCATGTCTCGGCCATCGATCACCAGGGAGAAACCTTGCTCGGCGCCATAGCCATACTGGCGACCGTTGACGGTCAGTTGCATCTGCGCCGGCTCATCGCCACAGGCGATATAGAGCTGGTTCTGCTTGGCATCGACCACGGTGTACTCGCTTACCCCCTGCCCCCAGCCGCTCGACCAGCGGCCCACTTCGCCAAATGCCAAGGCGCCACTGCTGATAGTCAGCCCCAGCAGGGCCAAAGTGATACTGCTTTTCATGGTGATCTCCTTATCTGCGGTCACTAGTAGTAGTAACCAAACTTCATCATCACGGTCTGGTAGATCCAGAGACCGATGACCCAACCAATCACTTGCGGTCCGAACAGCCAAAATACCCGCTTGCGAAACATGTCCAGGCTACCCGAGGCCAACAACACATCCGGATGCACAAAACGGCGGAAGGCATCGCCAGCCACAACGCCGGTACCGGTACAAATCGAACCGATAACGAAGGTTAGGACGTACCACATGAAGCCAAGGTGGTGGTTGGTGGTAAACAGCACATACAGCGTGAAAAAGGCAAACAGCGCAGTACACAGTTGGTACTGACGAATCGTACGAATAGACATGACACTTCCTTTCTTTGATGGGGACGACCCGGCTATCGGGTCAATCGGCTTCTCGATTCGTAAATCAACCTTTAAGGTTGAATATCAACCCGAATGGCACTTCATGTCAATCGGTTGCCACACCACCATTTAGGTTGAAAGGTGGGTGACATGATGAAGGTGGATGAAAAAGCACTGGCCAAGGTGATCGGCAAGGCGATAGCCCGCCTGCGCCTGGCCAAGCTGATGACACAAGAGGAACTGGCGGAG
>JACCDZ011188796.1_pt1 | contig 13422 bp, 14 predicted proteins | sample 7449551 | NCBI WGS metagenome assembly JACCDZ01 (sample SAMN15323452, study PRJNA562643) | freshwater metagenome | isolation source: river surface water | place: USA:Blue River Watershed | collected 2017-08-18
ATTAGCATTTGTTGCATATTGCCCTGCATTATTACCAAAGAAGTTTGAGTCATATGCATATGTTGCATTGTAGCCAGCGTGATTGCCAAAAAAGTTTGCACTACCTGTTTCATATGTCGCATTGTAACCAGCATTTTTTCCAAAGAAAATACTGTTCAAACTAGAGCTTGCAACAAGAGGAATCCCTTTAAAATAAACATCTCCTGCAAAACTACTTGTAGCAGTCGTGCTTGATGCTATAAAATATGCAGCCTTAATACCATCAGTGGTGGTTGCTGTTCTTAGTATCGCTGATTCACTAATCAGATTTTGTAAAGAAGATGATGAAAGATCTATCCATATTGTTCCATTTGATACAAAAGTTTTTTGACTTGTACTATTATAATAGAGTGAACCTGCTTGACCTACAGCTGGAGCTGATGCATATGAAAATATTCCAAAAGTATTATTTGAAAAAGGAACAGAATTTACAGAAGATCTTGGGCTTAATGTTGTTCCGTTTACAGAAACCTCTATCCAAAGTGATTTGTTAAAATCAATACCTAAGGTATCGGTCTCATTGAAAGTTGTTGCCATATAACCATTATTCACTGATAGGGTTTTAGATATGGTGGAACCTTGAACTGAACCAGCTGTTATATCGTCGTAAAAAGTAAATGATGCAGGAATAGATCCTGATACTGGTATGTTATTGCTTAAGAGTTGACCTTGAAAACCAAAAGATCGAACAGGGCTTGCTGCATCCGTATTTTTATACGTGTAAAGGAGACATAATATGCTTAATGCAAGTATACATATTTTAAGTTTCATCTTTTTAATTATATATCTTTTTTATTTAAAGTACTAGAGGCAGGATCTTCAGAAACTTTTTCTTCCACCTGTTGATCGTCTGTAGGTAGATTGTTTTTCTCTAATACTGAATCAATAAAAGCAACATTAAGTGGGCCTGTATTAATAATGGTATCATCTTTTTCTCTGTATACAATAACTTTCCCAGCTTTCTCGTACACAATAACTAAATCCCCATTTTGAGAACCTGTAAAAAAAGGTTTTGCAAGAATCAGCCCTTCTGCATTTAAGATAGGGAGAATGTAAGGGATTTCTTTTTCACTAGGCAAAATAGTTAGTTTAGAAACTTTTTTGAGTAAATATGTCACCCTCTCTTCTGATTTTTTTTGTTGAACCTCAGGATTCAACATCCTTTTCTCCACAACATCTGCTGTTACAAAGATCACAATTATGTAAGATATACAGACTAATAAAAATTTTAAAAATCGTTTTTTCTTTAAATGAAGTAATTGCATTCTTTAAGTATATACATATTTACATAAAAGACTATATTTGCTCTGAACATAATCCAACACTACGTCGGACCAAGTCTATTGTTGTTTTTTCTAACCTGTGTATTTGTACCCTAGATTTGATTGCACGAAAAACCATGAGTACTGTAAGTTACAATCATTGCCCTCAAAGTCTATGTACCTTAACTTTAATTCTGTTACCCCGCTATACTAGAAAACAAAAACCCGCATCTCTGCGGGTTTTTGTTTTTGGCCACATAAGGATTCATGCGAATATGCATCGCTTTGGTCCCAGATATTTTGCTCGCCGACGCTCGCAAAATTCTGTGACCTCGCCTCACGTGTTTCGCCTGCTGGCTCAACATCGTTGCGGCTGTTTCCGCGGATAAAAAGACAAAAGCAATTTTGTCTTTTTATCGCTTTGACCACTGTGGAGCCTTTCGGGCTTTCTTGAGACCGAATTTTCTTCGTTCTTTTGCTCGTTGGTCTCGAGTGAGGTATCCAGCTTTCTTGAGTACAGATCGGAGTGTTCCGTCATATGATTCAAGGGCTCGTGAGATACCGTGACGTACAGCTTCAGCTTGTGAGCTTGTACCACCACCTCGTACAATTACTGTGATTTCAAATTTTTGATCTTTAACGATATCACTTGCAATTGCTGCAACTGCTTTTGTTTGAAGATCTACTGTTTTAAAATATGTAGCAATGTCTTGATCGTTGATCTTAATTGATTGCTTTGTCGCAGGAGTGATTCGAACACGCGCAACTGATGTTTTGCGTCGTCCTGTACCCTGGAAGAATGTTGATGATGCAGACATAATTACGCGGTTATTTTAATATTAAGAATCATCTTAGCTTTGAGTTTATTGTCAGGAAGCATACCTTTTACGGCTTGCTTCAAGGCTTCAGTATGACCTTTTCGATCGATAAGCTTACTCAAAGTTTCAGCCTTTTGACCACCTGGATATCCAGAATATGTCAAATACGTTTTACTAGATGATCGAGTTTCATTGATATCAAGCTTTGAGGCATTGATTACTTCAACTTCGACATCTGGTGCAATGTTTCGTGCATATGCAGGAGTATCTTTACCCATGAGTACCATAGCTATCTCTGAGGCAACTCGTCCAAGCTTTTTGTTTTGTGCATCTATTACTACTTTTTTCATATATGTTGTATTACTTATTTTGCTTATACGAGTTCGATTACTGACATCGGACTTCCGTCAGATGGCCGTGGATCGAGCTTGATAATTCGGGTATAGCCTCCATTTCGACCAATGTACTTTGGAGCTACTGTACTAAATAATTTTGGTACAATTGGGTTATTGCCCAATTTAGCATTTACCAGTCGTCGTGAGGCTACAGTGGCTTCACGAGCGATAGTGATAAGCTCTTCAGCAAAAGGACGTACTTCCTTTGCCTTGGCTTCTGTGGTGATGATTCGTCCGTGCAAGAAGAGTTCACGTGCAAGAGATCGCAAAAGCGCTCGTCGCTGCGTCGTCTTTCGTCCGAATTTTCGATTTGAATTATGATGTCTCATGGCAGTGTTTAATAATTTGGGAATCTGTAGATGTCCCTACTGTACTATGCCTTAAGCGATAGTCCTAGTGCTTCTAATGTCGACTTGATTTCCTCTACACCTTTGGCACCAAGACCAGCGAGTTCGAGAATATCTTCTTCTTTCTTTCGGATCAAACCTCCAACAGTGCGAATGTTTGCATTTACAAGTGCATTTGCAGTTCGTTGTGACATATCAAGAGACTCAATTCGAGTCTTCAAAACATCATCGAGAGCTTCTTTATCAGGGTGATTTTCAGGAAGAATATCAGTACTGATTTCAGATTTTGTTGAGACAATTTCTTCTTCTTTGAAGCCGATAATTGCTTTCAACTGAGTGATCATGATTTCAATTGCTTTTTCCATTGCAAACTTTGGTGTCACTGTCCCATCAGTTTGGATCATAAGCTTGAGCTTATTGAAGTCTGTTCGATCACCAACTCGCATTTGTTCTACATCGTAATTTGCCTGTAGAATCGGTGAAAATGTAGCATCAAGACTGATACCTCCAATCTCAACTCGATCTTTATGCAATACTTCTTTTGCAACAAAACCAATACCTTTTTCGATAGTGATTTCCATTTCAACTTCAGTACCAGTATTTGTGATCGTAAAGAGGTGTTGATCAGGGTTTGTAACAGTTACTTGACCTGGAACCTTGATATCTTTTGCTGTTACAGTGTTTGAACCTTTAATTTTAAGAGTTGCAATCTGATTTTCATCTCCATCGACGATGAATCGAACTTTTTTAAGGTTCAAGAGAATAGTAAGTACATCTTCTTTAACACCTTCGATAGTGCTAAATTCATGACTTACACCTTCAATTTTTACATGTGTAATTGCGGCGCCAGGAAGCGATGAAAGAATAATCCGGCGAAGCGAGTTACCGAGTGTATGACCGTAACCTGGATAAAGACCGTCAATTTCAAAATGACCAAGAGTTTCAGTCTCTTTGATAATCTTTGGCTTTGATGGCAATAGGATTGATGTTTCAGACATATGGTGTTTATTATGATGTATTATCGCTTGTAAAATTCCAATACTGCACCTAAATCAAACAGCAATTCCTGTCCTTCAAGAGTTGGCAATCGTAAGAGTGATCCTGATTTCTTTTCTGCATTCCAAGTCATCCATGTTGGAAGATCTGTACCTTTTTGTTTTTCGTCAATAGTGTCAAAAATCTTGTTTGTGGCACTACCAGCTCGGATACCGATTTGATCTCCTGGCTTAACCATAAATGACGGAACGGTTACCTTTCGGCCGTTTACAGTAATATGACCATGTGATACGACTTGTCGTGCAAATCGTCTTGTTGGCACAAGTCCGAGTCTCCAGGCAACATTGTCAAGACGGGTTTCAAGTCGTTCGAACAATTTTAGTGTTGGTTGGTTAGTTCGAGATTCAATCACTTCATTTACATAGCGGCTGAACTGCTTTTCAGAAATACCGTATGAAAAACGTACTTTCTGCTTTTCAAGCAATTGCTTTGCAAATTCGCTTTTTGGACCTCCTCGGCGACCACCTGGTTTCTTTTCACCCAAAGAAGCTTTAAATTTAGCTGTCTGGGTTTTTTCAAAAATAGGTGCTCCAAGTCGGCGAGCAATTTTATATTTTGGACCTAGTTTCATAGTAATAGTTGTATATTAGTGAGGATTAGATTCGTCGCGGCTTTTTTGACTTGGGACCATTATGTGGTACACCCGTTACATCTCGAAGAGACGTAAGGCCAAATCCTTTTGTAATAAAAGATCGCGCAACTGATTCTCGACCAGAACCAACACCCTTAATAACGACGGCAATTTCTTTGACACCCATATTTGTTGCTTTTTCAGCGAGAACTTCGCCTACTTTTGCAGCTGCATATGGAGTACCTTTCTTTGCACCTTTAAACCCTAGTGACCCAGTCGATGACCATGCAACTACATTTCCCTTACTGTCTGTAAGAACAGCTTTGGTGTTATTGTAAGTAGACTGAATATTGAGAATAGCTGAATCCAACCGCTTCTTAGAGCTCGCAGAGCTCTTTCCGCTTGTAGATTTATTGCTATCGCTGCCTGTGGCAATTCGTTTCTTTCCCATAATAGTTTATTATTTTTTAGACTCCTTTTTCTTACCTGAACCCATGGTCTTTTTAACACCTTTGAGAGTTCGGGCATTGGTCTTAGTTCGCTGACCTCGAGCCGGGAGTCTGCGGGCATGACGCATGCCACGATAGCTTTTAATATCCTTTAATCGCTTAATATTAGCTCCAGTCTCTCGTTTGAGATCTGCTTCTAACTTATATGATTCAACTAAAGTTCTGATTTTATTTTCTTGTTCAGTAGTCAACTCTGATGTCTTCACACCAAAATCAACACCTGCTTCAGACAAAATAACCTGAGCACGCTTTCTACCAACGCCATAAAGAGCGGTCAAAGCCATCTCAAGTCTTCGATCTGGGATGTTTATACCAAGTATACGCATGTAATTGCTTTTTACTTTAACCTTGTCGCTGTTTATGGCGAGGGTTAGCCTTACAAATAACGAACAAAACTCCTCCTCTTCGGACAGCTTTGCAGTGTGAGCATTTTTTATTCACTGAGGCTCTAACTCGCATAACGACAATTTATTAATTTGATAATAGAATTTGAGTCTACTATAAGTTAAACCCTTTGTAAATAGGTTTTCTTCACAGATATTTAATGTAGGTTGTTTATGGGGTATTTTAGGCTAAATCTGGTCTAAAGTAGGGTTATTTAAAGGTCTTTTCGCAACCCTTACCAAACTACCCTCTTCTGACAATCTTCCCTTTTCCTCCATAGGGATCAATCTCTACAGTCACTCGGTCTCCGATAAGTACACGGATTCGGTTATAGGTCATTTTTCCTGCAAGAAAAGTAAGCATCTCTTTCGTCTCACCTTCTGGAGTTTGGTATTGCACCTTAAACATCGCATTTGGAAGCGACTCAACTACGATACCCATTATTGTTGGTTTTTGTTCATGTGCCATATATGTTGTGAGACTAGAATACCATAAGCTTACTTGCTATTCAAATATAAGTTCAATTTTCGCTGGGTTATTTGGGATTTTATTTTTCCAAAATGGCCATACATCTACTTTTATCTCTGCGCCTTCTGTTAGATTTGAGTCAAGGTAGTCAAATGCGAATGTCGAAGGTTTACCAGCGATATTTGCAACAATTTCTTGCTCAGAAATAAGGGGTGATACCGTGATTTGACCATCGGCAAGTATATTGAACTTATCTTTAAGGAGAGTGTTATCATCGGTTTTTGAGACAGTAAATTTGATATTTTCGTATGTAGAATTACCTACCTTTACTCTCTTTGTGAGCAAATACGCATCTATTGCTGAAGAAAGCTCACTTTTCTGGAGGCCAATTGCCTTGATAGTCAATGGAATTTTGATTTGTGAACTACCATCTTTATCTGATATTGCTCCGATTGCATGTGATACCAGGATACTATCACTCAATATAAAGAATTCAGGGTTAGATTGATTAAATTCTCTGATCATTTCTTCCCCTACTTCTGCTTTAAGTGTATTGATAGCAGTAGTAATTTGGTCACTTGAAGTATCCAGCACCTGACCAGTCTCTCCACCTTTGAACTGATTGGCAGTTTTTCCATATATGTTTACGTACTTTCCAGTCCCTTTTATAAGTCCTGGGATTCGAAGTTCTATACCAGGTCGAGCATTGTAAATATCACCAGGGAGATCTGCTTCTACTCTTACAGTAATTGAGCCAGGTGTATCTTTTCCATTAACAGTCTTCTTGCCAGGAATCTTTGTATCACTGAGAAGTCTGTAGACAGATCCGTTTGCAGTTTCGAGTCTGGTTGTAGCAACAAGTTCATATGGTGAGGTACTAAAATTATTGTACAGTACCACTTCACCAGTGGCTTTTTTCTGGACAGAAATAGTTTTTGGTTTACTTACAGTGATACTTTTCTCGATATTTTTTGTAAGAGCTGTGTATGTGACAGGTGTTGGTAATGCTGTATTTGAAAATGTCTCTACTGTATTTGCACCTTTAATCGCAATTGAAGCCCGGTTAAAAACAAAAGATAGGAGCAGGAACAAAGTTATTGCACCTAAAGCGACACCTACTACTCCTCTTTTAAACCATGTATTTTTATCACCAATTGAAGATGGTTTCTTTGAGGTAGATTGTTTTGTTTGCAGTGATGTATCGGTGTCAGTGTCTGTCTCACTTGAGATAAATGCAGGTTCAATATTGTAACGCGGAGTCTTAGTGCGCAAGTGTGTACCATCCGAAATTTTAATCTTCCGTTTAGAAACTGGTTTTATTTTTATATCGATATGTGCAACTTCTTCAGCATGATCAAGTGGTTTTTCTTCGCGAAGCAATTCTTCTGTCATATCAGGAACCTCTTCGACATCTCTCCTGAGTTGAGATGCAATAGGTTCCGATTTCCACTTCAGCGCACCCGCCTCAGTTCTTTGTCTAGGTGTGAGCGGTATATCTCGAATAGATCTTTTTTGATTAGGCATATATCGTATTCAATGATAACACAACTAACTACATTAGTGCATTTAATTTTGTTAAAAAACCTGGTTCTATATCGATAACTGGGTCAGTATCAATAAATGTATCCAATGTACTACGATCAAGTATCTCGATATCTAGATTTTTATCTGACATAGTAAGGTCAAGATAGTCATCTGAGGCAAGATGTGTATACAGTGCATGTGAAATGACTGTTGGTGAAGATAAAAATACGTATTTAGGGAATCTTCCAGAATCAAGTGTAGAAGCAGAAAATTCTTTAATACCTATCCGCCAATGTTCAAGTGTGGTTTCGATTGCCCGTTGCAGTTTTTGACTAAATTTAGATTCAAGTTTTCCTTGGAAATATAGCTCCAGAACATTTATTGCTACTTCGAGTGTGACTGAACAAGCCTCAGCAATTCCTTTGAGCAGAGAATTGAGTCCAATCGGAACTGTGCCCAGTTCTTTGATGTGGCCATTTCTGACAATTTGTATATGAGTTAGAATTTCATTGACACGGATGATAGCAAAATCTTCGACAATCTCCTTTTTCCTTGCTTCTTCCAGAGCTGCGCTAAACAAAACCGTAGGTTCACTCTTTATCAAAATTTCATCTATATTGTGAAAGTGACTATGTATTACATCTTGAATAAGATTGAAAATTGATGTCTTTGTATAGCTTACGTATCCCGAAAGACTAAGTGTTGATGCAATCTTTCCAATTGGTTCACCTACCGTATATCCGTTTATAGTTGCATTGAGTATATTGCTTTCTAGCACAGTGACCAATGCCTTATCTGCACCTGAAATCATCTTTATTTCACTATCTAAGGCTTTATCAAGAATCTGTTTAGTAATTTTAAATTCTTTCGCTTCACTAAAATGACTCGTAACAGTCTTGCCTTCAAACCAAGGTGCGGACAATGATATAACAACTTTACTTATATCTCGCACGGATAATTTTGCTTTTACGAGATCTTCATATCGAGTCTCTTTTACAATTCCTCTCAATAATGTCTGTAGCCTCTGCTCTAGATATTCAGAAGTAATATCTTTATGCTCCGGATTAAATGACTTTGTGCGATATGTCACTATCACAGGCTTGACTTCAGTGGGATTTTGTTTGCGGGTATAGGTTTTTACTACTAAAGCGGTAGATACTGAAGTATCAGAAATAGCAATAGTCATTGAGACAATTTTCTTCATCTCAATTATTATATCATCTAAATCATAGGTGATGCCGATTTTTAGATTGAAACTGTGAATAGATTTAGAAGCGGTAAATATATGTACCCTCACTCACAAAATTACCGTAGTACTGCTTTGATTCTTCGTACCCCCTGCGCAACCGCTTCTTCTTTTTGAATTTTAAATGGTGTATCTGAACCTCCAATGTTAAGTTCTTTCGTATTTTTGACATGTGGGCCTCCACAGAATTCTTTTGAGTATGCATGTTCAAGATCTGACCCAATATAATAGACTGTCACTGAATCACCGTATTTGTCACCAAAGAAATGGAGTGCACCTGTTTTTATTGCATCATCTTTTGAGAGAGTGACAACTTCTACAGGTAAAGCAGCTTTAATTTTTTCATTTATCAAATCTTCGACTTTTTGTTTTTCTTCATCTGTCATCTTTGCAAGATGAGTAAAGTCAAATCGAAGTCGTTCTGGGGTAATATTGCTCCCTTTTTGTGAGACATGCTCACCTAGAACCTCTCGCAAAGCTTGATGAAGGAGATGTGTAGCAGTGTGATACTGCACAGATCGTTCACTTGTATCACCTAATCCACCTTTAAATTTTTGATCAGCACCTTGGCGTGATAGTTCTTGATGTTTTGCTAATGCTGAATTAAATGCTTCCATATCGATAACAAGACCTTTTTCCCCTACAATTTCTTTTGTGAGTTCAATAGGAAATCCATATGATTCATAAAGCAAAAACGCATCTTCAGCACTAAAATTACCCCCTTCAACCTTCGAAAGCATGATTTGCAATTCCTTCACTCCACGATTCAATGTATTTCTAAACTTTTGTTCTTCTTTTTCGATCGTAATTTTGATTGTCTCTTTTTGCTTACCCACTTGTTCATATGCATCGCGATATTGTTCACAGACAACATCTGCGATTTGAAACAATGCTTTCGGTTTCAAGTTGAGCATATCTGCAAAACGGACTGAACGTCGGATCAACCGTCGGAGTACATATCCTTGATCAGAGTTTGCCGGCAATACACCATCTGAAATTAACATAACCGATGTACGAATATGATCAGCAATAATACGCACTGCACGTTTCACTTCTGATTCACTTGGTATCGAATCTTTTTCTTTTTCTTGGTCAATGAGTTCTCTAATTGCACTACAGATTGGCTCAAAAATATCTGTATCAAAAATATTATTTTTTCCTTGGAGAACCATGGCTACACGCTCGAATCCTGAACCTGTATCTACATTTTTTGCTGCAAGTTTACCAATTACTTTTCCATCTTTCTTCTCGTATTCCATAAATACATCATTCCATATCTCAACTACCTCTTGTTTATCATCGGCAACCAAAAATTGCTCATGAGTCAAACCTGCACCATCTGCATGCTGTCCACTTACATCGTAAAACATCTCAGTATCTGGACCACAAGGACCATTGTCACCTGGTGACCACCAATTGTTTTTAGCGGGCAGGAAAAATATTCTATTTCCAGGCACATTGTTTTTCTCAAAAATATCTCGCCAAATTTGTGCAGATTCTTCGTCTTTTGGCGCATCTTCATTTCCTTCAAAACAAGTGACATACAGTCGTTTTGGATCAAGCGCAAATCCATGTTCAGTATTTGTAAGAAGCTCATAACTCCATTCGATTGCCTCTTTCTTAAAATAATCTCCAAGCGACCAGTTCCCCATCATTTCAAAAAAAGTCGCATGGGTATTGTCGCCGATTTCATCGATATCTCCGGTTCTTACGCATTTTTGGAAGTTCGCAAGGCGTGTACCAAGTGGATGCTGTGACCCGAGGAGGTATGGTACGAGTGGTTGCATACCTGCAGTATTAAAAAGTACTGACGGGTCATTTTCAGGGACAAGAGGTGCACTTGGAATAATGGCGTGATTTCTCGGGCTAGACTCAAAAAAGCCAAGGAATCGACGACGGATTTCACTAGATTTCATAGGATTCTGATTGTAGCATGATTTTTAGGGGTTTTGAAGACAGTGTACATATACTAGTATCGCCACCAGTACACATATATCCCAGTCAACTCCCTCGGTATCTTAAAGACATCTTGCCATGCAATATACCTACTTCCTTGTCCTGCAACATGTTTGTCAGTAAAACCTGCAAGCTTAAATGCTTGTACCGATCTAAGTACATGGTAGTAGGATGTAACAACCAAAATTCGACTAAAACCATACCTGTCTGCAATCTCTTTGGTATTGTATGCAGTTGCAAACGTATTCACTCCTTCATCATCTATAATCACCTTTTCACGTGGATAACCCTTTAAAGTGAGGTATTCTGCCATAGCAGTACCTTCATATTTTCCATCTACTCCAAGCCCGCCACTCACAATGATGTACCCTGTTGTATTGCAATATATGTCTTGTGACACTTTGTACGCTTCATCGAGGCGTGACTTGAGTACAGGAGACGGTGTACCGTCTGCATATACACGATTACCAAGGACTACAACCACATCATGACTATCATGTAGATTCGGACACTTGTTTATAAATCCGTATCCAACAATATAGAGCATCTGCATAAGCGGATACATGACTAATAACAAAATAGCATACTGAGTTTGCTTTCGCATATTTCTAAAAATATGCCAATATGTTAAACATTTCTGTCTGCAGCTTTGCATTATATTTTAATATCTCTACTTAGTACTTTTCTTATACAATACCTCCACTTCCTTTATTCTTTGTGCGATTTGCTCCAGTCCCTTTTCGAAGAATTCAGGCTTTGTAACATCTATTCCGATAGATTTGAAGATATCATCTGGTCGCATCGATGAACCGGCGCTCAAAAATTGTTCAACTTTTTCAATAAATTGGGGATTCTTTTTATATTCTGCATAGAGAGCATTTGCAATCAGTTGACCATAAGCATATGCATAGACATAAAAGAAATATCTGAAGTGTGGCACAGACACAAAAGCATACCCATCATGCGGGTGGTATTCAAAGGCATTACCAAGAAAAGCTTTACGATGTTTGACCAGCATTTGTGCCATCTCTTCCGCAGACAATTGTCCTTTGCCTCTAATCTGGGTATGAAGTTCAACTTCAAAATTGAAAAAAGCAATTTGAGAATGGGTAGTAAATATATCGTCCTGCACTTTTTCCAAAAGCATGTACATCTTTTCTTTTTCTGTAGCAGATTCAAAAAGACAATCAAACAAAATATTTTCAAAGAAGGTGCTAGCTACTTCTGCAATTGAAATCGTATAATCTTGATAGATAGGTGCTTGAGATTTTGATAATTCACTATGAATCGCATGCCCCATTTCATGTGCCATAGTGAAAATACTATTCATATCAGAGACATGATTGAGAAGGATATACGTTGGTACACCTATTCCACTCGAACAATAGGCGCCGTTTTTCTTCCCTTTTTTTGGGAGAAAATCAAAGCGCCCTTCTTCTATAAATGTTTTAAATAATTCTCCGAGATATGGGCGGACTGTATAGAGCGCATCATATACCATGTCCCCCCCCTCTTCGATAGAATATTTTTTCTTTGACACTGACATTTTTGTGCCAATTTCAGCAAAAGTAAGCTTCGGTAAACCGAGGACTTTTGCTTTAAGCTTGAAAAAACGAGCTGAATCAGCAAATCTACCCGATACGGCTTTGACAAGTGCCTCAACACTTTCAATTGAATTCTGATATCCTACCACCGTCGCCTCATATGGCGTCTTCATGCCGCGCAAATCATCACCTATACGCTTATTTGTTACCACAGCATTGATCTCTGCCTCTGCAAAAAAACTAATTTCTTTATATTTATTTATAATTTCTATATGCAGTGCACGTCGTTCTTTCAGGGGTAAATCAGCCTTGATTGCTTGCGCTTCAGTGATTGGGATTTGCTTTCCCTTATGAAGCACCGTCTGAGATGTTAATAATTTTTTCTGAGCAGTAACCCACATTTCATACGAAGGGCCATTTTTAAGATTTATTATCTTTTCTTCAGCTTCAGAAAGATTATATTTCGCTACATCGAAAATTGACTTAAGAAATGTATGATATTCAGCTAAATTTTTGTCTGCCAAAAAGCGCTTTTGATTTTCCTTTGAGATTTTTGCAAGTGCAAGATTGAAGAATAATATTTTATTTGCTGCCTCAGTAAGCTTGGTATCGAGTTTTGTGTACAATGCTTTTATCTTGCTATTTTGACTATCGATATCTGCAATAAGGTGCAAATACCATACAGGTTTCCATAGACCTGCTTTTTCAGTAAGTAATTGCCAATCATCAAGTGCTTTTTTAAGGGCCCTTGCATCTGTAGTAAACTGTTCGATTTTCTTAGAGTCAGAATATTTTTGTGCAAATGATTCATATACGACAATGAGCGCTTCAGCATCTTTTTCTAGTTGCGGATCTGTGATGCCTTTGTAGAGAGTTTTGAAATCCCAGTCTTTTTTAATCCTGATTTTAGGAATTGTTGATGTTTTTTTCATATAGATTTTAGATAATATTTGATTTTATATTCTGATTATTTATTTTCATTTTTCTTAATATGAGCTTCATATGCTTTCCTTGACTCTAGTCTATATTCACAGTACTCACAAGTCGGAGATTTCTTAGGAACCTCATTGCTATCAAGGCATTTTTTTGCCTTTTTCAAGACATCCTCAATCCAATCATCCTTACCTGTATAGGGAATAATTTTAACATCAAACTCAAGTTTTCCATCAAATGCTACACAATCTTTCTTCCCATTTACATATACAAAATAGCCTGTATCACTGACATTAAAATTATTATTACGCAGAAGCCATTGATAGACTTCCATTTGTCGACGATATTGATTATGCCACTTAGTATCTTC
>JACCDZ010350641.1_pt1 | contig 13421 bp, 9 predicted proteins | sample 7449551 | NCBI WGS metagenome assembly JACCDZ01 (sample SAMN15323452, study PRJNA562643) | freshwater metagenome | isolation source: river surface water | place: USA:Blue River Watershed | collected 2017-08-18
AAACTTTGTTTAAAGATAAAGCGATAACAATAGGAGATATGGTGTTGTGGAACGCCCAATGATTCTGCTAAGATGGCAAGTGAAAATTCAGGATTCAAATAGGGTTTTTCTTTTTCGAAATAGGTTTCTACGCGCTCAGCAAGTTCACTAAATTTTTCCTCTACATTTTCATCCAATGTAATTTCAAACGAGTCACTGGATTGTGTAGTAAAGTGAGGTAATCCATATAAAATTTTTGGATAAAGGAGAAGAAATGTGCTAATGGCAAAAAGTGTAAACGTCATGACATACGTTGCCCAGTTTAACTTCAACAACGCATTTGTGCTTTCATCGAAAAAAAAGCCAAAAGTTAAATATAGGTAACTCACACTCGAAACGATACTGATACCCAAAAAAGCAAACAGCCATTGAAAAGTTATGCGGTATTGAGAGGAGGAATTTATTTCCGTTTGTCGTTGCTTGAATTTATATAGCTTGTAAACTGAATAACTGGTATAGCACAGTATAAGTGTAGGCCTCACAAAGAAATTGATCTGAATGGGGACGATGTGATCAATTTGAAAGTTGGGCAACGTGCTAAAATCAGCTATAATTTGATGTGCGATGGATAATTTTTCTGAAAAAGGGGATACAATATGGGGCAGAAGACCTATTGAATTTAATCCAAATGGGATAAAATGTAAGGCATCTTTTGGCCGCAGTTGGGCGGTATCTTGGATAGTCCCTCGAACATAAAAATATATGAGAGGTCCTGCCGCCAGATTTAAAAAGGCGAAATTTCCGTAGAAAATGGCAAACCAATAGGGATCTTTTGCGATTGACGTGAAGTAATGGGTTACGGCATACCAGGCAACTAAGATTAGAAATCCGCCTAAATAAATAGCCGTTTTGTTCTCATTCCAATTGTAAATCATGAGAATGATGGAAAGCAACAATACGGTTATTGCGAAATATAAAAGCATAAATTTTTAGAACAAATCCTCTTAGTAATCGAAATTGGCTACTATGAATGCAAATCAAATTTGCACAGAATCAATGAAATTAACAAGCCATCGGAATGGCATGCTCGCATATTTGCGTATGCGTAGAAAGCGTTTTCGCGGAACCAGAATTTCGGGTTTGATGTAATAGCACGGGAATTTTTTGTATTCATGGTGCCCATTATTTATCAGTGCTTGTGCGTAAAAATCGAATAAGGTGGCCACATCGCCTTTTTCTTGAAAGGTATAGCGGTTTTGGTACTTCGAAATTTCACTTGGTTTTTCAGGGGAGTACCCAGAGAAATGGAAAAAGATTAGCGGCGTGTTTCCGTTAATCTCGTAGGGTTCTTCGTCGTTTGTAATACTTCGTTCATGTAAATTCCAGTAGGCCATATTCAAGCCAAGGTGCCTGCTCACATATACATCATCGTAAAATACCGGGGCAAAATTGACCCAGTTTTGGTCTACGAACATGCCATTCGCTAAGTCGATGTAACAATGGTCACGCAGTCGATCTTTCCACCACGTCAAAAATTTCGCTGTATTTTCCGTGCGTCGTGTACCTAAATAACCTAGGTTAAAGATACCCGTATTCAAGTGATCGCGTTCTTGCGGTCTGTTTTCATCCGGATATGGACTTGTGATGTGTGGCGTGAGGAATAAACTATTGGAGGACAGTGCATCCTCAATCACTGTTAATGGTTGGTAAACAATGATGTCTGGATCAAAATAATGCACTATTTCCGCGTCCGAGTACGTCGCATAAACATATTCGAGGAAGAATGGCTTGACCGCAGTATTCAGTTCGGTGATGTTGTATTTGGCACACATCTGGTCCAAATCTTCAATCCCGATGGTGTGTAGTTCGATTAACGGGTAATGAGGCAACTGGCTTTTTTCGATGGCCGACTGGTCTAAGCGGTCCACTAGGCCGATCAAAAACTGATAATCTGGATTGTGCTTGAGGAGGGAATCACCAAGTGTTTTCGCCTGAGCGAGGTAGTTAATGGAACAAATGGTGATGACTATTTTTTGCATGTGTCAAATTATCAGTTGCAAAAATACGAAATGTAAGTTGGAAATCGGTAGGGCTTTAGCGCTGCGACTACGCTGCCGGGTTCTTCAGCCCCGGCAAAACGTTAGCCCGCGCGAGGGATTTCTGTCGCCAAGCTTTATTTTTTTAAACTACCGTAAATGATATTTTCGATTTTCTGTGACAAGTCACCGTGCGAATTTGGGCTATGCTGCGTCATGATAAGCACAATCATTTTCTCTTTGGGATCTGCCCAGTAGGTCGTGCCATAATAGCCGCCCCAGCTAAATGATCCTTCGGAGCGCATGCCTAAATAAGCTGATTTTTTCGAGGTTAAGGAGAAACCTAAGCTGAACAAATCCTTCTCTGTGTTTGTGATGTCGTATTGTGGGCTGAGCATGACTTCAACCGTTCTGCGCCCTAGTAATTGTTTACCATTGTATACGCCACCATTCAATAACATTTGAAGGAAGATAGCATAATCAAATGCGGTTGACGACAAACCGGCTCCGCCTGAAAAATATTCTTTCGGGAATAAGGGATAGTTCGGATCTAAGTTCCGGAAAGTAGGCGCCCACGGAATAATTTGCTTATTGGCATCTTCCGTATACACCTTCGGCATACGCGCTGCTTTTTCCAATGGAACCGTAAAATACGTATCCTTCATGCCTAGTGGTTCAAAAATCTGTGTGTTGAAATACGCTTCCAATGTTTTTCCTGTGATAACCTCAATAAGGCAACCTAATAAATCTGTATTTAGTCCATATGTGAATTTTTCACCCGGCTGATGTGCTAGCGGTAATCTGCCCAAAGCCTTCATTTTATCTAGCAATTGTGCGTTGAAATTTCCTAAACCAGAGGGAATACCGGCTTTGGCATAAATGGCTTTCATTTTATCGGAACCGATTGCGGCGTAGTCGATGCCTGAGCGGTGCGTGAGCAAGTCACGAATGGTGATTTTACGTTTGGCGGGCTCGGTGGTGTAGCTAGAATCTGTGGGATTGAACTCTTTTAAGACCGTTTGATTTTCGTATTCAGGGATAAAATCAGCGACGGGTTGATCTAAACGTAATAATCCTTGTTCAAATAATTGCATGATGCCAAAGCTCGTGATGGCTTTTGTTTGGCTCATAATGCGGTAAATCGCATCGGCAGGCATCGGTTTTTTATTCGCCAAATCCGAATAGCCATGTCCTTTGTAGTAAACGACTGCATTGTCTTTCACGATGAGCGTTCCGGCGCCGGCCAACCACCCTTTGGCAACATATTCGTTCATCGTTGAATCGATTAAGGCCAAACGTTTATCATCCATTTGTGGATGAGACTTTTGAATGGGAGAGAGGATTTGGGCTGATGCACTGGCAATGCTCAGTAGGAAAAACAAGAGAATTCGCATGGGTGTTTGTTAATTATACCGCAAACTAACAATTGTGAGGGGGACTTGCAAATAAACATTGGACGCTAAACACTAAACACTAGACGTCAGACGTTGGACTTTGGACGCTGGACTTTGAACATTGGATATTTCGCGTCTATTGCTTAGGTTTTTTAACTCCAGACTTCAGTCTGGGGAATGGCCATCATACGATGTCTAACGTCTAAAGTCCAACGTCTGACGTCTAGAGTCTAGTGTCTTAAAACAAAAAACCTACTCAGTTTCCTAAGTAGGTTTTCGTCGATTTATGTACCTGGGATGGGAATCGAACCCATACGAGCGTTTCGGCTCACAGGATTTTAAGTCCTGCGTGTCTACCAGTTCCACCACCCAGGCAGCCCTGTAAAACTTGAAAGCACCTAGAGGTGCCTTCTCGTTTTGAGCGAAAGACGGGGTTCGAACCCGCGACCTCGACCTTGGCAAGGTCGCGCTCTACCAGCTGAGCTACTTTCGCGTTTTGTGGGTACAAAAGTAGAACCTTTAAGTTATTTATGCAAGAACCAAGACAAAATTTCCTTAAAAAATCTTTATTTTTGTTTTTTCAAATCAACAAATGAGCATCACCAAACTAGATCAGATTGATCATAAATTATTGGAAATCCTTCAGCAAAACGCGAAGATTACCAACGCCCAATTATCCAAAGAAATCGGTTTATCACCGGCTCCCACCTTGGAACGGGTGAAGAAATTAGAAGCTTTGGGAATCATACAAAGCTATCATGCGCAGGTAGATCGCGATAAAATCGGCCTTGGGGTTAGCACATTTGTGACGGTCACGTTGACAGGTCACAAGAAGCAAGTAACGGAGTCTTTTGTGCGTCAAATCAATCAAATTCCTGAAGTTATTGAATGTCATCACGTGACAGGTTCAGGTGATTTTATGTTGAAAATTATTTCCAAAGATATCTCCACCTACCAAAAATTGATGTTGGAAAAAATCAACGAAATCGAAGAAGTAGCTGCTACCTCCACGATGGTGATTCTTTCTAGCTTCAAAGAAAGCAAGGTTTTACCTATTCCTTGATGGCTATAAGCGGTTCATGAACTGCGGAATCATCCGATTTTTCCATGCGGTAAAGGTGCCTGCTTGAATTTCCTTGCGGGCCTCGCCCACCATCCATAGGTAAAAACGCAGATTAAATACACTGGCGATCATCGGTCCCAAAAGCTCCTCACAGCGCACGAGGTGGCGTAAATAGGCTTTCGTATACTGACCATGCATATCTTCCGCAAAGTATGGGTCGATCACCGAAAAGTCATTTTTCCATTTTTCATTTCGGATATTGATAAAGCCCTGTGTCGTGAAAATCATCCCATTCCGCGCATTTCGCGTAGGCATCACACAGTCAAACATGTCGATTCCGAGCGCAATTCCTTCCAAAATATTCGCCGGCGTTCCCACTCCCATCAAATAACGAGGTTTGTCCTTCGGTAAAATGTCTGTTACCTCATCGGCCATTTTATACATATCTTCCACGGGCTCACCCACGGAAAGTCCACCGATTGCATTCCCAAAGGCGCCTTTGGATGCAATGTATTCTGCTGAAACTTTACGTAAATCCGAATAGACGCTACCCTGAACAATGGGGAACAATGCTTGATTATAGCCGTATTTGGGGGTCGTTTCGTCGAAGCGTTGGATGCAACGATCCAACCAGCGGTGCGTCATGTCCATCGACTTGCGCGCATATTCGTAGGTACACGGATAAGGCGTACATTCGTCAAAGGCCATCATGATATCTGCACCAATCGTGCGCTGAATATCCATCACACCCTCAGGACTAAAAAAATGCGTACTGCCGTCGATGTGCGATTTGAACTTGACACCCTCTTCTTGAATTTTCCGACCGGTTCCTGCCAACGAATAGACTTGGTAGCCACCGGAATCGGTTAGGATGGGCTTATCCCAACCATTGAATTTATGTAATCCACCTGCGGCTTCAAGAACATCGAGGCCAGGTCTGAGGTATAAATGATAGGTATTTCCTAAAATGATTTGGGCATTAATGGGATTTGATAATTCTGAAATGTGGACGGCTTTCACCGTACCAGCCGTGCCCACCGGCATGAAAATGGGTGTTTCAATCACCCCGTGATCGGTCTCTAACTTTCCTGCCCGCGCCTTAGAATTCGGGTCTAGCTTTTCAATTTCGAATTTCATGCGGCAAAGGTACGAAAATAGTCAGAAGTCGCTAGCCACTAGTCCGGAGGGAAATAGTCCAGAGTCCGGAGGGGATTTGTCGATATGTTTTTTTATACCCCCAGACTTTAGTCTGGGGATTAGGTGCGGCCGTGAAATCCCTAGGCTAAAGCCTAGGGTTATACATATCCGTCCGAAGGACGTCCACATCTCTTAACTCTTAATTCTCAACTCTTACCTCTATTCTACTTTCATCACCCCATTCATAATCCGCCAGTGCCCAGGGAAGGTACACAGGAATGGATAATTACCCGGTACGCTTGGTGCTTTGAAGACCACTTTCACCCGACCATCCGATTCAACCAATGGTGTAAATGCCAATACTTCCGGCATCGACGGAATGTAGTTTTTCGCTGCACCATCCGCCGCCGTGATCATCTTATCTGCCGCCAAACCAATTTTTTCTTGACTGCCTAATGCACCCAGCACCCAGTTGTGTTGCATCGCATCCACATTTTCAAAAATCAATTCCACCGTCGCACCTGCCGGAACCTTAAATTCTGCCGGGCTATATTTCATCGCTTCCTTGATTGTTTGAATCGTGATCTTAACCACATTGCCTTTGGTAGCTGTATTGGGTATTTCAATCTTCCATGCATTCGCCAAACGCTCCCACATCTCCACATCTTGAGGACGAAGCACTTTTGCTAATGCCACGAAATAAGCCTTGTTTTCTTCCGAAAGCTGCGCAGCTCTTTTCGCACTCCACGTTCCTGCCGCTCCTTTCAAGGCCATGCCCATCGCATTGCTCTCCGGATTGCTGATTAAACGCAATTTGTCAATAACCTGATTGCCTGTCCACTCCGTCGCACCTGCTCGGAAGATTTTCTCCACCATGTAGGTCGATAAGGTATTTGTATTATTTACGGTAATGGCTTGTCGGTACCCATTATTGCCGCGGTTCGATTCAGCAATCGTCGCCTTCGGATCTAAGGCTATTTCCATCGTGTAGTTACCTGCATTTTCTGCAGTCCAACCTAAATTTCCGGTCCACGGACCATTGTTATTCTTAACAACAGAAATTGTTTCACCCGGCGCAATTCCATCCTTGAAGGTATAGGATTCTAAATCGACCCGGCTCCCCATACCCTCAATCTTCACCGTCAAGGGTACCGGAATTTCCTTCGGCAATGCCTGTGTTCCCCGGTTTTTAACTCGAATCACAAAGCTGGCTCCCTCACGCAGTTTGAAGTTTCCTCCTTTGACTTGTACCTCTTCTACGACTAAATCGATGCCACTTGTTGATCCATCTACCGAAGGATTTTTCAAGTCTTTGGCTAATTTCTCCGCCACCGTTTGTGCTGATTTTGCACCCTCCGTACTGATGATTCCGTCTATACGTGTTTGATTTGCCGACATCGCCCAAGCCGTTAAGGCATCCGGAATCCAACGGTCATCATTTTGTTGGCTAGCGGCCATTTTCTTCATCACGGCAGCGTCAATCGCCGCACTGCTCGGCATTTCACTTAATGCCAAAATGCTGTTCAATACCACCAACGAATCTCGGTCATTCAATAAACCCAACGCTAGAATCGCTTTTGCTCCAGCCTCCGTACGAGGCAATACCTGTACGGCTTGTTTACGCACCGCTGCGCTCGGATGACGTAACGCTTTTGCTGCAACTTCGAATGGCAATGCGCCCAATCCTTCCAAGGTACGCAAGGCATGAATGGCTCCCGGCGCTAAGCCGATTTCGTCCATGCGAGCGGATGAAACCAATGCGATTAATGCAGGAACCACATCTTTATTGCCACGTTCCACCAACAAGCGTTGTGCGGTTAATCGCCAGAATAAATTGTTATTCGATAGGGCTTGAACGCAAGCTTCGGGTGTGCTTAAATCTACGGGCGTATATGCCGGGGCCTTGTTGTAACCCACGCGGTAAATCCGACCATGCGTGAAATCACGTAAATCCGTATCATAAGCATTCCCAGTTCCATTTTTAAAACCTTGTGGCACCGGGTTATGCTGAATGATGAATGAATACCAGTCGGCCACCCAAACCGCACCATCCGGACCTACTTGTGCAAATACGGGCGACACCCATTCATCTGCTCCAGCGAGCAAATTAAAGGCCTCTTGATCACTAAAATCAGAGCCTTTTGCGACTTGTCGGTTCTGGTGAATCACGTGTCCCGTAGGTTCAGATACAAAAGCGATTTGATTCCAATAGTTCTTTGGAAAGGCCCTCGCCGTGTAAAAATTATGTCCTGCTGCAGCGGTAAATCCACCAAAAACGTCCACTTGGCGTACTTTTTGCGTGATTGTCCGCATGTCTTTGTGTGTATCCGTGTTTTTGGAACCGTTTAAGGACATCGGCGCATGCCAGATGTTACGATGTGGAATGGGCATGTACCAACCATGTGCGTTGTTTGCCGTAGAACCAAACACATCTCCTGCTTCATTGAAATCAAATCCCCAGGTGTTGTTTGAGGTTGTCGTCATGTGCTCCATTTTCGATCCATCGGGTTTGAATCGGAAGAATGCCTGGGCAAATTGCAAGGAATCCGCCCCTACTTTTCCTTTGAATCCGGAATAACCAATACATCCCCAAATCCAGTTATCAAAGCCATAATGCAAATTCGACGGTCCCGCATGCGTATCGCCCGTACCGAAGCCTGTAAATAAAATTTTGCGCTCATCGGCCTTGTCGTCACCATTCGTGTCCTTCAAGAAAATCATGTGCGGCGCCTGGGAAATTATCATCCCGCCATTCGCAAACACCATACCGGTTGGGATGCTTAAACCATCCGCCCATTTGGTAAATTTATCCGCTTTTCCATCCTTATTCGTGTCCTCACAAAGCAAGATGTAGTCACTTCCGCCGGTTTCTTTACGCTCGTTCGGGTAGTCTTTGGTAATCAATACATACAAACGTCCCTTATGATCCCAAGCCATCGCAATCGGATGCATAACGTTCGGTTCTGCGGCGAATAATTGCAAGTTAAAGTCTACAGGAACTTGAATGAATTTGGCGGATTCCTCTGGACTTAAGGGCAATTGCTGCATTTGCGGGCCTTCGCGTTTCTCGTAATTCGGCAATTTTGCTTCGCGGTATTTCAAGGTTGGCAAGTTGAGTGCCGCCAAAATCGCGCGCTTCTCAGGACCAACCGCATGCAAAATACCTTGGGTAATTAGGTCTTGAAAACCGGTCGTGTTCCAAGTTCTTTCATCGTGGCCATAAGCCGTGTAAAAGATATTTCCTTTGCCATACGTGCGCGTCCACGTATAGGGTTCCGTCTTTACACCCGGTTTATCTTTGGCTTGTTCTGGGCCCAAAATTCGACTTTGCCAAATTTGATTATCGGGCTGTAAATAGGCGTGTAAATAGGTCTCGTCAACGGTCTTAATTTGCACGTTGGTATTCGCCTCGTTTTGTACCCGAATGGAATCCATGCCATGACGCCAGAATTGCCCGCCGACCATCTTTACAAATTCCTTTGAATTCCGGAAGTTGAAAGACGCACAGTGGATCGCCACCAAGCCATGGCCCGTTGCGACATAGCCCAATAACGCTTTTTCCTGTGGGGCAGGAATGGAATCGTGATTCGCATAGATGATCAAGGCATCGAACTTATTCAAATATTGCGGATTCAAATCTTTTAGTGATTCCGTGTAGGTGATGTTCATGCCTTTGACACCGATGGCCGACTGCAATGCCGGCAAGCGATCGAAGGGTTTGTGGTGTCCTTTGTCTCCCAAAAAGAGGAGCTCGAGGCGACGCCCAGTTTGGGCATTCAAGGTGATTTGGGACAATAATAGGCAAGCAATTAGCAATAAACGCATGGCTTAAAATTTAGGTATTTCAATGATTTTGCCGCCTTGTAGGGCAGATTCGTGGGCTAAAATTCCCACTGAAGTCCAGTTGGCCGACTGTGGTGCATTCGGGAATGGATCGCGGTCAGCAGCTAATGCCTGAAGGAATTCGTTCACCAAATGTGGGTGAGAACCACCATGTCCGCCCCCTTGGGTGAAGGATAAGTGGGTATTCTCATCCTCGTCGTAGACGCCTTTGGTCGTAAATCGTTGGATTTCTTCGGGTAAATAATGGGCGAAATCCGGTGTAGGCACTTTCGATGGAATTTCGGGCTCCGGTTTTTTGGCAGTATGTACGACCAATTCTTCGCCTTCGATTAATGGCCATTCCACGGATTTTTTGGAACCGTACACCTCGAAGCTTTCGCGGTATTGACGGGCTACATCAAACAGCGAACGATAAACCATCGCGCTTAAATCCGAATCCCGGAATTTGATGTGGGCAGATTCCACGGCGAATGGGGAATTGTAATGCTGGATCAGCTCCTCGCGGATCGTTCCTGATCCGAAACAAGAGACATATTCTGCCTCCAAACGCAATAAACCAGCCACCGGGCCTACGCAGTGCGTCGCGTAATGCATGGGGGGTAATCCCGGCCAATAATCCGGCCAGCCGTCCATGTCTTGTTGGTGAGAGGCCTTCAGGAACTGAATTTTCCCTAATTCACCTTTCTCATAAAGCTCTTTGATGTATAAAAATTCCCGGGCATACACCACAGTTTCCATCATCATGTATTTTTTGCCCATGCGCTTGCTGGCCTCCACAATCGCCTTGCATTCTTCCACGGTAGTGGCCATGGGAACGGTACAAGCGACATGTTTTCCGGCATTCAAGGCCTTCAACGTTTGTTCGGCGTGTAAGTGAATGGGCGAGTTGATGTGCACGACATCCACATTGGGGTCTTGGATCAATTTCTCAAAATCGGTATATCGGGTTTCGATGCCGTATGCATCACCGATTGAATTGAGTTTTTCTTCATTTCGTTGGCAAATGGCATACATATTTGCCAAAGGATGTTTCAGATAAATGGGAATGAATTCCGCTCCAAATCCCAGGCCGACGATGGCTACGTTGTATTTTTTCATAGGTTTAGGTTATGCTTGCGATGGCTCGCTTGTTAAATTCCCCAGACTAAAGTCTGGGATTATGATTTCTTTTATTTTTCGCCCTAGGCTTATGTGTTAAATCCCCAGGTTAAAACCAGGGGTTATGGTTTCTTTATTTATAACCCTAGGCTTCAGCCTAGGGAATCGACGCTGAAAAAGCGTCTCAAACTTTGGCAAACCTGTAAGGATTGCCAAAGAGCAATTAGCTGAGTGATTTCAAATGCCGATACGACTCACGAATCAGCTCCCGCTCATTCTCAAACATTTTACGCCAAATATGGGCTGCTGATAATTTCATCCCAAAGGATTCCACGACAATCCAACCCGGGTAATTTAGTTCTTCTAATGTAAGAAGTACACTTGAAATATCTACCTGCCCTTGTCCTAATATTCCACGGGTACTTTCAGAAATTTGAATATGGACTGTTTGATCGGCGATGCGTTTCAGTGCTTCTGCTGTATTTTTCTCCTCAATGTTGGCATGAAATGTATCATACATGATGCGGACATTGGGGTGATTGATTTTTTTCACCAACGCATATAATTCATCTGCACAGGATACGAGGTAACTTTCGAATCGATTCAAATATTCTAGGCAGATGGTGATGTTTTTGGATGCGGCATAATCAGCCGCCTTCCGAACGCCCTCCACGGCCCAGTTGATTTCTTCTTCGGTCGCAGGTTTTCCGGTAAAGACTCCTAAAGCGGAGTGAATGGGTCCTGAAAGATAGGGAGAGCCTAAATATGCTGCGATATCAATCGTTGCTTTGATGTAGTTTAATCCGGCTTGACGGATGCTGGAATCGGGGGAAATTAGGTTTTCGCTAGGTCCTGCGATGCCGCAGGCAAAAATCTGTAAGCCTAGTCGGTCAGCTTCGTTTTTCCATGCTTCCCAATGTGCTAAATCCGTGTTGAATATAGGGATTTCCACTCCTTGATAGCCGGTTTCGGCGATAAAGGCTAGTTCAGCTAATACGTTTTGATCCATCTCCGGCCCGAAAACGAGCAGGTTCATCGCGATGGGGTGTTTCATGTTGAATAGGTTTGCGGAGCAAGATAAGAAAAAAATCGATGTTTTGTGGAGAAGCAATACTACGCATCTAGTCCCTAGGTTAAAACCTGGGGTTATAGATATAGGGTTTCGGGGTCGCGTCTAGTCCCCTAGACTAAAGTCCGGGGTTAAAAAGAACCACTTCGGACTATTTCCCTTCGGACTGACGACTAGTGACTGACGACTAGCGACTAGTGACTGACGACTAGCGACTAGTGACTGATGACTAGCGACTAGTGACTGATGACTAGCGACTAGTGACTGACGACTAGCGACTGATGACTGACGACTAGTGACTTTTCTTCTGCAAAAAAGGCTGCACCATCACCGTTAGCACGAGCAATGCCGTGCCCCAGTAAAATCCCGGAGACATCACCTCTTTTTGGCCAAAAATAAACACAGCTAACAGGATGCCATAAACGGGTTCGAGTGTGATGACCAAGTTGATCGAAAAGACCGAGAAGACCTTGTATAAATGTATGGTTTCCGTATAGGCATACACGGTACAAACGACTGCCAATATTCCTATCCACAACCAGTCCCAATCCATCGGGGTATAACCCAAACCTCCCTCGATCAATCCGTAAGCCCAAACCAATCCCGTCATAACGCCGGCAGCAGCCATCTCATAAGCGGTGATTAATTTAGGATCATGTGTATGGGTAAAGTTGCCATTAATAACCGAAAACAAGGCGCCAAAAAATCCCGCACCGATGCCCATCAATAATCCGAGCCACTGTGCTTGTTGGACTGAAAAAATAATTCCCAATGCCACGATCACCAGAATACCCAGGAATACTTCTTCCCAGGAAATCTTCGTCTTTTTCGCAATAGGTTCCATCACCGAAGTCCAGAAGGTTTGCGTCGATAATCCCGCCAAACACATCGCAACGGTAGAGACTTTGGCAGCTCCAAAAAACAATAGCCAGTGTAAAGAGATGAACACGCCATTCAAGAGCCAGACGCTCAAGACTTTTTGGCTAATGCGAAAAGATGTTTTGGAATAATACAAAATCCCAACTAATCCCATCGCCGCAATCACGCAACGAAAAAAGACAATTGTCAATGCATTCGCATGCGTCGCATTGCCCAAAATGGCCGTGAAAGCATATAGCACCACAATGAAATGGATTTTCAGGTAATCCAATAAGCGTGGGGCCGACTTCATCTTAACGCGGAATGGTGTAATATAAGCCGAGACCTACGCCTGAAAAGACGATGTTGGGCAACCAAACGGCCAACATCGGTGGCATGCCGCCACCCTCTGCAATTCCTTTACTCATCATGAAAAACAAGATGTACACAAAGGCCAAACTAAAGCCTAAAGCAATTTGGAACCCTACGCCTCCGCGCGCTTTTCGAGCAGAAACCAAGAAGCCGATAATCGTCAAAATGATGATCGAAAAGGGATTAGCAAATCGTAAGTATTTCTCAATCAAAAACACCTCAATTCCATCCGCCCCACGCGACCGAACCAAATCGATGTGTCGGTTCAATTCCGGCAAGGTAAAGGTCTCATGCAACAAGTGTTTATTCTGAAAATCTTTGGGCAATAGATTCAAGGTTGTATCAATCTTCGTTCCAAAGACAATTCCATTACCACTTCCCGTAAAGGTCCGAATCCGGTAATCATGAATGGTCCATTTCTTCGCCACAGAATCCCAAGTGATGCGGTCCGACATCAATTTCTGCTTGATTTCATTGTCGGCAATCCGCTCTAAACTGAATCGATAACCCGTATTCGACGTGTTGTCATAACTCTCAATGTAGGCATACACATCCGGCGCAATCTTGATATG